>Ga0116109_1000059_pt1 | contig 30792 bp, 28 predicted proteins | sample June2015DPH_8_10_2_FD_89718 | JGI IMG/M metagenome (GOLD analysis project Ga0116109, IMG submission 89718) | Peatland microbial communities from SPRUCE experiment site at the Marcell Experimental Forest, Minnesota, USA - June2015DPH_8_10 | ecosystem: Environmental > Terrestrial > Soil > Wetlands... | reverse complement strand
GTGCCTCGATCACCGTGATGCATCTCGACGAAGAACTGCAGCGCTTGCTGGATCACCCGTGCGCGTGCGCGATGTACCAACAGGAGGCCGGACGATGCTGACGACCGGTGACGTCAAGCGCCTGTTCCGCCAGCTCGCCGAGACGATCGGCGCAGCGCGAGACGAGTTGTGCCGGCTCGACGGCGTGATCGGCGATGCCGACCACGGTATCGCGATGGCGGAGGGATTCGGCGCGGCTTCGGCTGCGATTGATGCGCTGTCTGAGCAAGCCACGCTCGCCGATCAATTCAACGCAGCGGCTAAGGGGTTTCTAAACGCGGTCGGCGCTTCTTCGGGGCCACTGTATGCCACCGCACTCATGCGTGCGGCCAAGGCTGCCGGGGTGCGCCCGGAAATGCCGTTGACCGAAGCGCCGACGCTGATCATCGCGATGGCCGAAGGCATCCGGTCGCGTGGCAAGGCAGAGCCGGGCGAGAAAACCATGGTCGACGCCTGGGCGCCCGCGGCGACAGCGGCAGAGCAAGGCATGGCAAGTGGGCTGCCGCTGCCCGAGATCATGGCGCGAATGCGCGACGCTGCGGCAGCAGGAGCCGAGTCCACCAAATCGATGGTCGCGAGCAAGGGACGGTCGTCGCGTCTTGGTGCGCGCACCCTCGGACACATCGATCCGGGGGCGGCGTCCGCGGCGATGGTACTCAAAGTGATCGCTGAAGACTGGAGGCAACGTGGTACAGCGTGAAATGACAGAGGACAGGCGCGAACGGGACAGTCACCCGTTACGCCTGGCGGATGCGGCGAAGCCGCCGATCAACGCGGCAGGATTGAGCATGCCCGCTTTGGATTTTCGTAGTGCAGAGGTACAGGAGGTGTCCCGATGAGCACAACTGCCCCAACGACCAAACGTCCCACTCAGCACGGTGTTCACATCGCGATCGAAGTCGTGCTGCTGGTGATTCTGATCGTGGCGATGGCCCTGAGTACCAAGGTCGTGAAGATCGGGTCGGCCGGAGATGCACAGGTCAAGACTTTTGATCCCGCTGCCTATGGCGAGGAGCAATTTCCAAAAACGCAGACGGCGGTCGAGAGCCGCGCGGCCAGCGCCGACACACTAGCTGCGGCAATCGCCATGGATCAGGACGCCGCCGGCAAGCAGTACGGCGTGGCGGGAGGCGGCGTCGGACCGGAAATGTCGATCAAATTCACCGGCGTTGCGGATAAGGAGGATTCCGGCGTCTATACCGTCAAGGTGCCGAACGTGCCTGACTCGATTACTATCCGCGTGCAGACCGGCCCGGCGATCAACGGCACGGATCTGCGCGATGCCACGGGCACCATCAGCTTCGAGCAGTTCACCAACCAGATCGACTACCAGAACGCCGGATACGCGATCAACACTGCCATGAAGAAAGCAGTCCTGTCGAAAGTCGACGCCAGCAAGCTTACGGGCAAGACCATTTCGGTGGTGGGCGTCTTCCAGTTGGTCAATCCGAACGGCTGGCTCGTGACGCCGGTGAAGCTGGAAGTGAAATGACGACCGCACTCGACACCCGGTCCGCGGACAGCAATGTGGTGCTGTCGGCACGCGATATCGTCAAGTCGTATGGCGGCGTGCACGCGCTGAAGGGCGTGAATTTCGACATCCGGCGGGGCAAGGTCACCACGCTGTTCGGCGAAAACGGCGCGGGCAAATCGACCTTGATGAAGATTCTCGCCGGGGTGGAGACGCCCACCTCGGGACATATCGAACTCGATGGGCAACGAGTCGCTTTTGCGTCGTCAAACGATGCGCGCGACAACGGTATCTCGATCATCCATCAGGAGTTGAGCCTCGCGCCCAACCTCAATGTGCGCGACAACGTCTTCATGGGCCGCGAACTGCGCACCGCGACGGGCGTCAACTTCGCCGAAGAAGCGCAGCAGGCGCGGGCCCTGATGGCTGACCTTGAAGAGGTCATCGACCCGTTGACGCTCGTCCAGGATTTACGCCTCGGCCAGCAGCAGGTGGTCGAAATCGCGCGCGCTCTCTCTGTTCAGTCGCGCATCCTCATCATGGACGAGCCGACTTCGGCGCTGAGTGCTTCCGAGGTCGAGGTGCTGTTCAAAGTGATCCGCGATTTGACGAGCCGTGGCGTGTCGATCGTCTACATCTCGCATCATCTCGAAGAGGCGCTGCAGATCACCGACTACGCCGTGGTGTTGCGCGACGGCAAGATTACCGCAACGGCCGAAGCTAACGAGATCGACCTTGCGTGGATCGTGCGCAACATGGTCGGAGAGAATTTCGATCTCGGCTCGCCGCCGACAGGGTACGCATTCGGCAACGTCGCGCTGTCCATCGAAGATGTCAGCGTGGCCGACGACTCCGGGTCCGACACGTCCGTGGTCGATCATCTGTCGCTCGACGTGCGCGCAGGCGAGATCGTGTGCATCTACGGCTTGATGGGAGCGGGGCGCACGGAACTGCTCGAATCCGTCGCGGGCCGCTTCCCGACGACCGGTGGAAGGGTCCTGCTCGAAGGCGAGGACATCGCGTCGCTCAGCATCGCCGCGCGCATCGCCAAGGGTCTTGTGCTGGTTCCCGAGGATCGCCAGCGCGATGGTCTGGTACCGACCATGAGCGTCGGCACCAACCTGTCGCTTGCGAGCATCAGCAGCTTCGTCAGAGGCTTGCTGTTGTCCTTTACGCGCGAGCGTGCGCTCGTCGATCAGTCGATCCGCAACGTCCACGTCAAGACGGCGGGCTCGGGCGCACCGATCGGTTCCCTGTCGGGTGGCAACCAGCAGAAAGTCGTCATCGGCAAGATGCTCGCTACCCACCCGAAAGTCATTCTGCTCGACGAGCCCAGTCGTGGCATCGACATCGGCGCCAAGGCCGAAGTCTTTCGGCTGCTCAGCGAGAGCGCGGCACGAGGCCTTGCAGTCGTGTTTTCCACATCGGAAGTGGGCGAATGTCTGAGCATCGCGCATCGCATCGTCGTCATGCGCCGCGGCAGGATTTCCGCAGAGTTCGGCACCGATGCCACCAAAGACCAGATCATGGCCGCCTCGGGCGAAGCCGTGGTGATCTGATCGTCGAAATGCATGGAGACTTGAACATGAACAACTCCGCCAAGACTTCCACATCGAGCCGCGTCGGCTGGTTCGGCGACGGTTTCGATATTGGCAAGATGCTGCTCGAAGGGCGCGCATTCTTTGCGCTGATCGTGATTGTCATCATATTTTCTTTTCTGTCACCGTATTACTTTGCGCTGCAAAACTTCCTGACGATGGCATCGCACGTGGCCATCTACGGCATCCTCGCGATCGGCATGCTGCTGGTGATCATCAATGGTGGGATCGACCTCTCGGTCGGATCCACCCTCGGTCTGTCGGGTGTGGTCGCTGGCTTCTTCCTGCAGGGCGTGCCGCTTAACCTGTTCGGCGTCGTGCTATACCCGGCGGTCTGGGTCGTGGTGGTGCTGTGCTGTCTGCTTGGCGCCTTCATCGGTCTTGTCAACGGTGTGCTCATTGCACGATTCAAGGTACCCGCCTTCGTTGCCACGCTTGGCGTGATGTATGTGGTGCGCGGATTTGCGCTGCTGATGACCAACGGCCTGACGTACAACAACCTGGGCGGCCACGCGGACCTGGGCAACGTCGGATTCGACTGGCTTGGCTTCGATCGACTGTTCGACGTCCCCGTTGGCGTCCTGATCCTGGCGGTCATTGCGCTGCTGGGCAGTTTCGTGCTCAACCGCACGCCGTTCGGCCGCTGGCTTTATGCATCCGGCGGCAACGAGCGCGCCGCGCAGCTCTCCGGCGTTCCGGTGAAGAAGGTACAGATCAGTGTCTACATGCTCTCGGGCGTCTGTGCTGCGATCGCCGGGCTGATCCTGTCGTCGCAGCTCACGTCTGCTGGCCCGACAGCCGGCACGACCTACGAACTGACGGCTATTGCCGCAGTCGTCATCGGCGGCGCATCGCTGATGGGCGGCACCGGCAACATACGCGGAACGCTGCTCGGGGCCTTCGTGATCGGTTTTCTGTCCGACGGTCTTGTGATCATCGGCATCTCGTCCTACTGGCAAACGGTGTTCACCGGCGCGGTCATCGTGCTTGCGGTGTTGCTCAACGCCATTCAGTACCGCCGCCGTGTCAAGCGCCCAACGCCGACCGCCGGCCAACCCACTTCTCCGTTAGGCGGCGGCAACGCTTGAGTCGCGCTATCGGCTGAGAGAAGCACGCCGGACATCGGCGCCACTACTAACTGAAAAAAGGAGACTTACCATGAGAACCAAGAAAACAGCCCTGATCCTTGCCGCTATCGCCATGGCCGCGCCTCTGTTCGCGGGACAAGCCCATGCAGCGGGCGGCCTCGTGACCATCATCGTCAACGATCCCTCCAACCCCTACTGGCTCACCGAAGGCAACGTCGCCGCCGCCGAGGCCAAGAAGTTGGGCTACAGCGCCAACGTCGCGGCTTCGAAAGGGGACACCAACGCGGAAAGTCAGCTGATCGACACGGCTATCACCAACAAATCGGTCGCGATCATTCTCGATCCCGCGAATGCGAGCGGGTCCGTGGGTGCAGTGAAAAAGGCGATGGCCGCCAATATTCCGGTTTTCCTCGTCAATGCCGAGATCAACCAGGAGGGCCTCGCCAAGGCGCAGCTCGTTTCCAATAACGCGCAGGGTGCAGCGCTCGGTGCGCAGCTTTGGGTGAAGGACGTCGGATCGAAGGCCAACTATGTCGAGCTGCTCGGCGCACCGTCCGACAACAACGCCGCCACGCGTTCTAACGGCTACATGTCAGTGCTCAGCCAGTATCCGGATCTGAAGAAGGTCGGATCGCAAGTGGCCAATTGGGACCGCACCCAGGGTTTCAACGCGATGCAAAGCCTGCTGCAGGCACATCCCGACGTCACTGGCGTAATCAGCGGCAACGACGAAATGGCGCTGGGCGCGATCGCGGCGCTCAAGCAGGCGGGCAAACTTGCGAACGTGAAGGTGGGTGGTTTCGACGGCTCGCCGACAGCGGTTGCCGCGATCAAGGCCGGCGAGTTGCAGTACACGGTGCTGCAGCCTGTGTCCACGTTTTCCGTCAAGGCGGTGCAGGAGGCTGATGAATTCCTGAGGACCGGCAAGACGGGTGCCAAGAGTGAGAAGCAGCTCTTCGACTGCATCCTGATCACGAATGCCAACGTGGACAAGTACACCTCCGCTTTTACGCTTTCAAAGTGATAGCAAGTCTCATATACACAGGATGCCTGACGATACCGGCAGGCACCTGTGGTTTTTTAACTGCGCGCTGGAGTCGCGCGCACCACGTTGGCGTGGTGCGCGGCAGTTCGCATTCGTGTATCCGATTGACCCGATCATGACCCATTCACCTTTCTGGATTGGTACCAGCTGGAAGATGAACAAGACCTTGGCGGGGGCGCGCGCCTTTGCCCAAGGCCTGCTCGCCGATGCCGCCGACTCACGGATTCAGCGCTTTGTGATTCCGCCTTTCACCGCGATACGCGAGGTCAAGGCAATCCTTGCGGACACCACGGTGAAGGTCGGCGCGCAGAACATGCACTGGTCCGATCGTGGTGCATGGACCGGCGAAATATCGCCGCCGATGCTGGTCGATTGCGCAATGGATCTGGTCGAACTCGGCCACTCCGAGCGGCGCGAGTATTTTGGCGAAAGCGATACCACGGTAGGACTGAAGGTCGAGGCGGCGGTGCGCCATGGGCTCACACCGCTGATCTGCATTGGCGAGACGCTTGCCGATCGCGAGGGCGGACATGCCGCCGAAGTGCTGGCGGGCGAAGTACGCGGCGCGTTGGCTCGATTGAAGCCCGCACAGCACGCGGCCCCGATCCTGCTTGCGTATGAGCCGGTTTGGGCCATCGGCGAGCACGGCATCCCGGCCAGCGCTGCCTATGCTGACGCGCGCCAGGCAGAGATCGTGGCCGTGGCGCAAGACATTCTCGGCCGCCGAATACCGTGCCTGTACGGCGGTTCGGTCAACCCCGACAACTGCGCCGAACTCGCCGCCTGCGCACATATTGACGGGCTGTTCATCGGGCGCTCCGCATGGGACGTCACTGGCTATCTGAACATCCTGGAGCGTGTCAAGGCGGTGCTCTGACCGGCCGCACGCGTGGAACCCAAACCCGAGGAGGTCAACATGAGACTTGCAATTGCTGGAGATAGTGCAGGGGCGGCACTGGCCCATGTGCTGACTGAATATCTCAAGGATCGTTTCGAAGTTTTCGAGCTCTCGACCAACGAGTCGGACCCGACGGAGTTTTACGCGAATCTTTCCGATCGTGTGGCGTCGAGCGTGATACGCGGCGATTACGACCGCGCTATCCTGGTCTGCGGCACAGGGATCGGCGTCAGCATTTCGGCCAACAAGGTGCCAGGAATCCGCGCTGCGTTGTGCCACGATACCTATTCGGCGGAACGTGCGGCACTGTCCAACAATGCGCAGATCATCACGATGGGTTCGCGGGTGATCGGCCCCGAACTGGCCAAAACCATTGCAGACGCCTTTCTCGCACAGACTTTCGACGAGCATGGTCGAAGCTCTGGCAACGTGGCGGCCATCAACCAGCTTGATTCCAGACACCGTCGATAAGCAGCGCTGAATGCCTGGCGGCGTCCAGACGCCGTTAAGAGCGCCGCGAGAACGAATCGGAGACACGATGGAGACGTATTGTCTGGGCCTCGACAGTGGTTCGACCGTAACCAAGGCCGTTATCTTTGACACCTTGGGTCGCACCGTGGCGGTGGGATCGCGGCGTGTGGATCAGCGGCAGCCGCGTGCCCGTCATGTCGAACGGGACATGGAAGAAACCTGGGCGGCGGCAAGCGGCGCCATTCGCGATGCGCTCGAACTCGGCAAGGTGCCCGCCAGCGCTATCGCAGCTGTCGGCGTAACCGGGCACGGCGATGGGCTATATCTGGTCGACCGGCAGGGCGCTCCGCTTGGGCCCGGGATCCTGTCGCTCGACAGCCGTGCCTTTGTTGTTCGCGATCAATGGCGCAAAGCAGGTCTCTTGCCAAAGGCGCTGGATTTGACCGGGCAGCAGCCGTATCCCTACGCCGCTGTCAGCCTGCTCAAATGGATTCAGCTCAACGAACCTGAGCGGTATGCGAAGATCGGTCATGTGCTGTTCTGCAAGGACTGGCTCCGTCTCTGTCTGACCGGCGTTCCTGCCTCCGACCCAACGGAAGCCAGTTCGTCCTTCACCAATGTCCGGACTCAGCGGTATAGCAGCGATGTACTCGAGCTATACGGTCTCGCGTCCATTGGACATGCGCTGCCGGAAATCGTACCGTCGACGGCGGTTGCCGGACGGGTCACTGCACGAGCCGCCGCGCAAACCGGTTTGAAGGAGGGCACGCCGGTCGCCTGCGGGTTGCACGATGTCACGGCCAGTGCCGTCGGCATGGGCAACACGGAGCCAGGTGTTCTGTCGATTACGGCGGGGACTTTCAGCATCAACGAGATCCTGTCCGATCATCCGCAACCGGATCCGCGCTGGTCGTGCCGCAACGGCACACGTGCCGGCCAGTGGATGAACATGTCGATTTCGCCGGCTTCCTCGAGCAACGTCGACTGGTTCATGCGTGAGTGTTTCGCACACGAAAAGCAACAGGCTGAAGAACGCAGATGCTCGCCATTCGACCTGATCGAAGACGAATTGCAGGCAGCATTCGCTGAGCCGAGTTCGGTCATGTTCCATCCATTCCTGTTCGGATCGCCCTTCGAGGAGCCCGCGAGCGCTTCATTCTTCGGTATCCGTAGCTGGCACCGTCGCGCCCATCTGGCGCGGGCGGTGCTCGAAGGCATGGTCTTCAATCACAGATACCACGTCGAAGCACTGACCAGCGCTTTTCCCGCGCAGCGGGGGGGCCTGACCGGTGGAGGATCGTCGAGCCCCATGCTCGCCCAATTGTTCGCCGACATCCTGGGTATTCCGATTGATATTCCGGACAGTCAGGAAGCCAGCGCGCTCGGCACGGCACTCTGTGCTGGCGTGAGCATAGGAGCGTTCGACTCCTTGCCGGACGCATGCGCGCACGCATGCCGCATCCAGCGTACGCACCGGCCGGACCTTGAGCGTCACGGCCGGCTCAACGAAGCTTATGCACTCTACGTAGCGCTCATGTCACGCATGAGTCCACTGTGGCCGGCGCTCGACCGCGCAGCCAGCGCGCATTGACAATGTGACAGACGATGACCGAACGATCGCGTACCTTCTTTCTCGACCGGCTCAAGCAAAGGCGCCATGTCAGCGTGCTGATCATTGGTGCCGGGATCAATGGTGCAGGGCTGTTTCGCGACCTGTCGATGCAACAGGTCGACTGCCTGTTGATCGATAAGGCCGACTTCGCGTCGGGCGCGAGTTCGGCGCCATCGAGGCTCATTCACGGCGGCCTGAAGTATCTGGAAACTGGCGATTTCCGTCTCGTTGCCGAATCCACGCTGGAGCGCAACCTGTTGCTGAAAAACGCTCCGCACGTTGTGCTGCCACTGGAGACGTTATTGCCGATTCATTCGTATTTCGGCGGCATCGTCGCTTCTGCGCTGCGCTTTTTCGGTGTCAAGTCGAAGCTTGCCGATCGCGGCGCGATCATTTCGTCACTCGGTCTGATGATCTACGACTTTCTCGGCCGTCATGACCGGACGATGCCACGACACCATGTCGCGCTCAGAGAACGTTCGCTTCGAAGTCTGCCGTTGCTCGATCCCGCCATCAAGGCAACCGCAACGTATTTCGACGCGCAGGTCACGCAGGCCGAACGACTGAACTACGAACTGGTTGCCGACGGACTCGCTGCGTGCGAGGAAGCAGCGGCGGCAAACTATGTCACGGTTGACCACGTGGAAGGCAACACGCTCTGGTTGCGGGATCTCGTGGCGGATGAGTGCTTTTCTGTGACGGCGGACCTCATCGTCAACGCCGGTGGCGCCTGGATCGACCACGTGAACCGGTCGCTCGGCATCGAGCGAAAGTACATTGGCGGAGCGAAGGGATCGCACCTGATCGTGACGCATCCCGAGCTGCATAGGCAACTGCAGGGCCGCATGGTGTACTTCGGCTCGAAGGACGGTCGCATCTGTCTGGTCTATCCGTTTATGGACCGGTTGCTGATCGGCTCGACCGATATACGCGTCGATGATCCCGACCAGATTCGCTGTGAGGACAGTGAAGTCGAGTACATGCTCGGCGTACTGCGTGAAATCTTTCCCGGCCTGGAACTCGATGCATCGAACATCACGTATCGATACAGCGGCGTGCGCCCGCTGCCCTATTCCGATGCCGCGAATCCGGGCGATGTGAGCCGTGATCACGTAGTACATAGCGATCATCTGCCCGATACGCGGGTTCCCGTGCTCTCGCTGGTCGGCGGCAAGTGGACCACCTTCCGTGGATTCGCCGAATCCGTCGCGGACGATACGCTCAAGCACCTCGGGCGCTCGCGTAAGGTCAGCACTCGCAACGAGGCCATCGGTGGTGGGCGTGATTTCCCCCGCACTGCCGCTGATCGGGCCGCCTGGATCAGCGAGCTGGCCGCACGTTGTGACATGTCGGTCGAATGGGCGGAGACGCTGCTATCGCGTTACGGTACCCGTGCATCCGCAATCGCAGCGTTTTGCTCAGCGGTGCGCGACGACGTCCCGGACCATCCGCTCGAGAGCGAGCCGGGTTACACGGTGCGGGAAATTCAGTATCTATGTGTGCACGAAGCAGTGACGCATCTTGCGGATCTGCTTTTCCGCCGGACGACGATTGCAATCTCTGGCCGCTTGTCCGATACCGTGTTGGCGGAAACAGGGAGCGTCGCTGCGCGAACGTTGGGATGGGATTCGATCCGGGCACGGCGGGAAATCGAGGCCGTCCGCGAGATCGCCCGGCAACGCCATGGGATCGTACTTCGCGATACAGAGCTTGCGCATTAGCCGGACATTTCCGCGCACGCAACGGTACTGTCATTTCTGACAGTTATCGACCCGGTAGTCGGCGTGCATAATCGGCTTTCGTGAATCGGTCGGTGGCACCGGGAAGGCGAAAGCCCGCCCGGCGTAGCAGTAGAGCCCGACGCATCGCCCACGAGCCTGGCGCCGTGCCCGCATGACGCCACGAAAAGTTTTGAGCCTTACCGAGGGCTGCTGGAACCTGAGAGCATGAAAAAAGAATGACGAGCGGGCCCGCGCGGCGAGCGTCACGACGGGCCCGCCGCAACATGGAACGCGCACATCGCGCCGCTGTTGGTGTTTTGTTCTTTACACCCTGAAACGGTAGGGCACCACTCCCGGGCGGTGCGCTCAGATGACCAAGGTGGCTTAGGCGGTATAGATCAACCCCATTGCGATTGCCTTGACGACCGCTTGTGTCTTGTTGGTCGCAGCCAGTTTTAGCAGCACGTTGTTGACGTGAAAATTAACGGTGCGCTCGGAGATATTCAGGATCTGCCCGATCTCGTAAGAGGTTTTTCCTTCGCCCGTCCAGCACAGCACCTCGCGTTCACGCAGGGTCAGTGTCGCGGCACTTTCAGGCGCGAGCACGGGCATCAGGAAGCGGCTCATGAGCGTGTGCGATACGTTCGCGAGCCAACTCATCGGAAGCGTCAACGAATCGACCTCGGTTTTCTTTAATGCATCAGCCGGGCGGGACAGCGTCAGTAGGCCGAACGCTCCCTGTGCGGCCCAGCTCGATTGGGCGGCGCCCACCTTCAGTCCGAAATCGTGGGCATCGGACCAAAGACGTTTCGCGTCGCCGTCTGTGGATTCCGGCCAGACAATGAGTTCCGAACCGCGCATGCCTGCACGGACCGTCGGGTCAATGTCGAGAAAGCTGCTCGCCTGATAGTGTTCCATCCACCCTTCCGGGTAGGTATCGAAGATGGCGACCACGGGTTTCGATACGGGTACCGACATCCGGATTCCATAACAACAATATTCGAACCCGAGCTGTTCCGCGAATGACGCAATCTGTTGGAACAGCTGATCTTCGTCTTTCGCTGCGAGAAACCGCTGGTAAGCATCATGAAAGCGTGCGTCCATCATCACCTCCCCGTAGCGACGTCGAGTTGCAGTGGGTCGCTGCAGATCCAGCGAACAGGTGCCGTGCCCCCTATGAAACCGTTGCCGATACAACTTAATCCAGCGTTGGCAGTTGGCTCTGTTGCTATTTCCGGGCATGTGCTGACCGGTTGCTGATCCAAGAGACTGGCGGGCCGAACGGACATTGGGCGTGCTTTTTGGTATAAATCACACCAGAATTCACTTATAAACAAAATCGCGCCGGTTTTCAATCTCCATTCAAGATTGCGGCGAATAACGCGAAAGCCGCTCGCCTGGTCGACATAGAACGGCAGCCCAAGCGAGATGGCCTCCATAGAGTAGCCACCCGCTAAGCCGCGCTTCGGATCGAATAGCGCTTCGTCCTCGACGATGCTGGCCATCGTGATGCCCTTGAGTCAGAAGGGCGTTTGCGGATGAATAGAGGCGTGGGTCCAAAAAAATACCCGCCTTGCGGCGGGCAAGTCCACATCATCATCCGATATGGAGAGGAGACGCTTTCACGATAGCCGCGATATTCGTTGATTGCAATTCGCCAAAAATCGGCGCGTCCGTTCGTTTTCATTGACTCGATGAGCGCGTCGAACACGTTTCGGCGTTCTTTGGGATGGAACGGAACTTGCGACTTGTGATGTCGAGGTGACTTTGTGAGGTCATCATCGAACCAACCAATGAGGAAGCGAAATGAAATCCAAAGCTATCGGTCTGCTTGCCTGCGTCGTGTCATTGGCTATCGCGGGAGAAGCGAATGCAGCAGGATGTATGAAGGGTGCCGCAGCGGGTGGGGTAGCCGGACACTTTGTCGGTACCGGTCATGCGGCGGTGGGGGCGGCGGGAGGCTGTGCTGTCGGCCACCATATGGCTAACAAGAAAGCAAAGGAGAATGCCGCGCAGGCGCACGACCAGCAGACGCAAGCTCAAACGCAGCAGGGGCAGTCGCAAAACCGCTGAACGCCGGGTAAGTGACGTGATCGCGCGCTGCGCTATGCCCGATAGCGCAGCGCATCGATCAGTACACTTAGCGCCCGCGAAGATTGGCGGCGGCTCGGGTAATACAGGTGATAGCCCGGGAACGCCGGACACCAGTCCTTGAGTACCGGCTTGAGGCTGCCAGCAGTTATATGCGGCCGCGCCATCTCCTCCGGCACATACGCCAGGCCGCAGCCGTCCACCGCAGCATCGAGCATCTGGGTGGCCGCGTTGAGCACCAGTTGACCCTCGACACGAACCTTGAGCTCGTGGCCCGCCTTTTCGAACTCCCAGGCATAGAGACTGCCGTACGTGGGCAGCCGCAGGTTGATGCAGTTGTGGTCAGTGAGGTCTCGCGGCGTTTTCGGCCGTGTTCGCTTCGCAAAGTATGAAGGTGAGCCGACCACCGCCATGCGCATGTCCGGCGCAATACGTACCGCGATCATGTCTTTCGCTATCTGGTCGCCAAGGCGAACGCCGACGTCATAGCGCTGCGCGACGATATCGGTCAGGGCGTAGTCGACGATCATCTCGACCTTGAGGTCTGGATACTCAGGCAGCAGCTGCGCGAGCTTGGGCCGCAGGATGCTCCGCGCGGCGTGTTCGTCGGTCGTGATGCGAATCGTGCCCGCAGGCTTGTCCCGCAGTTCGCTCAATGCGGCGAGTTCCTCGTCGATTTCTTCGAAGCGCGGTCCGACTGTCTCAAGCAGCCGTTCGCCGGCCGGAGTGGGAGAGACGCTGCGTGTGGTTCGCGTCAGCAAGCGCAGCCCCAGTCTCGACTCGAGCCCACGGATCGTATGGCTGAGTGCCGACTGCGACACGCCGAGCTTCGCCGCCGCCCGGGTAAAGCTGCGTTCGCGTGCTACCGCCAGGAACGCCAGCAGATCGTTGAAGTTTTCGCGTGCCATTCATGAATCCAGTTCATATGTGCATGCCAATTCTACCGTCTAGTCACATCCCGCAGCAGCCGTTAAATTGAACGGTATAGACAACCGCCTGAACGGAGAACACACAGTGGATTACCGGTATCTGGGCCGTAGCGCCCTCAAAGTGTCACCCTTGTGCCTGGGGGCCATGATGTTTGGTGGCGAGACCGATGAGGCAACCGCGAAGCGCATCATCGACAAAGCGTTCGACCAGGGCGTCAATTTCATCGACACAGCTGACGTTTATCACGCAGGACGCTCGGAGGAAATCGTCGGCCGCGCGGTTGCGGATCGACGCGACAGTTGGGTGATCGCCACAAAATTCGGCTATCCGACCACGCAGGGCCCGAACGAGCAGGGCCAGTCGCGCAAGTGGATTGTGCAGTCCGTCGAGGCGAGCCTGAAGCGCCTTGGCACCGACTACCTCGACATCCTGTACTTTCACCGCGCCGTCACGGATGCGCCGCTCGAAGAGGGCATGCGCGCGATTGCAGACCTGATTCGCCAAGGCAAGGTTCGCTACTACGGTGTATCCAATTTTCGCGGCTGGCGGGTTGCCGAGATCGCGCGTCTGGCGGATCAGCTCGGCATCGACAGGCCGGTCGCAAGCGAGCCGCTCTACAATCTCGTCGACCGCACGGCGGAGGTGGAGCAACTACCGGCGGCAGCCTACTACGGTCTGGGTGTCGTGCCGTATAGCCCGCTTGCCCGCGGCGTGCTCAGCGGCAAATACGCGGTGGATGCGCCGCCGCCAGCCGACTCGCGCGCAGGACGCGGCGACAAGCGGATCCAGCAGACTGAATGGCGGCCGGAGTCGCTCAAGATCGCACAAACGATCGCAGAGCACGCCGCGAAGCGCGGTACCACCTCAATTGCCTTCGCGCTCGCCTGGGTGCTCAAGAACCGGCTCGTCAGCAGCGCGATTGCGGGGCCCCGCACCGAAGCCCAGTGGAACAGCTATCTTGAAGCGATGAGGGTGGAACTGGGACCAGAAGACGAGAAGCTCGTCGACGGTCTCGTCGCACCGGGTCACGCATCGACGCCGGGCTATACGGATCCCGGATACCCGGTAGAAGGGCGGCGGGTCGCGTAACGGGTCACGTCTACGCGGTGGTGGGGGCTAAGGGGGCGATCAGGACCGAAGAAGTGATCCCGCAGAATCATTACAATGGCGCAACTCCGCCCCCTCAATCGCATCAAGTGCAAGACATGCTGACCTCATATTTCTGGAGCGACGACGCCATCCGCAGGCGACGCGTGAGCGACGTCGTGCTGTCAGGTACGGTCGATGTGCCGATGCCCTCTGCGCGTCTGGCAGCAGATTGGGACAGGGAGATCGCGACGCGCATGGATCTCGAGCCCGGTGACGTCGAGGTCATGCCGTTGGCGCGAGCTCGAGCGCGCTGGCCGGAGTACACGCGCTGCGTGCAGGCGGTGTCCGATTGGACTGCCACGCTTGGACTGCCCGGTGTGCCGGCCTCGAGCGACGTGGCCCTCATGGCCTGTCGCGGCGCGAGGTATCACCATGACGGTGCGCAATATGGCGGTGCGGCCTTTTGCAATCTCTTCCTAAGCGAGGACAAAGGGCTGGACGTGCATTTTCCCTCTTTGAACCTGCGCATTCCATTGAGCCGGGGAACGGTTGTGATATTCGATACGTGCCAGCCTCATGGCGTCATTCAGCGCGGCAGCAGCGGCTTTAACGTGGCCGAGTTCGCGCCGGAGCACGATTGCGTCCAGATATTTTTGACCTGGGAGCTTCCCATCGAAGATGCCCACGTTGCGAATGCACTGAAGGTCGCTTTTGACGTCGCCCCGACGGGCGCTCTGCGACTGGATGAAGAGCAAGTCCGGCTGAACGGCGAGCCCGCCATGGTGTGCCCGGAGTCGGGTCGTTGGTGCAGGGTTGACTGATCGTCACCGAGTGGTGCTGCCGCCTGCCTGTATGATGGCGGCCTGGCGCCCATTCGAAAGGCCGCCGCCGGTTCGTGCAGACCGCGCACCGCCCGCTGCTACGAGGCGGCGCCAACGCATCCATTCACGTTCACCCATAGGAAGACCGCCATGACGGCCGCAACGCAATTCGATCAGGTTTCCGTTATCAAACGCGCCAACGTCTACTTCGACGGCAAGTGCGTCTCGCATACCGTTCTCTTCGCCGACGGCTCGCGCAAGACGCTTGGGGTGATCCTGCCCGGCGCGCTCAACTTCGGCACCGATGCGCCGGAACTGATGGAAGTGCAGGCCGGCCAATGCCGGATTCGCCTCGAAGGCAGCGACGAGTGGAAGACGTATGGCGCGGGCGAGTCGTTTTCGGTACCGGGGAAGAGCCGCTTCGATATCGACGTGATCGAAACGCTCGACTACGTCTGCAGCTATCTGTAACGACGGACAGGCGCAAGGCGAGCGCAGAGCCCTCTGAAACGATAGGCGCCGGTCGCCGAACCGGCGCGGCTTAGCCGACGGGAATGCGCGCCGTGAAGCAGGTACCCAGCTCGGCGCTCGAGCACACCTCCAGGGTTCCGCCATGCGCTTCGACGATTTTCTTGCAGATATACAGGCCAAGTCCCAAGCCGCCGCCTGGTGTGCTCGAGGGCGGCCGCCAGTACGGTTCGAAAACCTTGGGTAGGAGGTGTTGCTCGATCGGTGAGCCCCCATTGGTGACTGACACAACGAGTTGTCCTGCTTCGGTCCGGGCCTCCACGACGACCGGGACATCTTCCGCGCCATGCGTAAGCGCATTGCCGACCAGATTGGAGATCAGTTGCTGTAGACGAACGGTGTCGCACTGCACCGTGCCTTGAACGGCGATCTCGCTGCGCACGACGCGTGACGGGTTCGAGTCGCACAGTTCGCCAATGGCCACGCGAAGGACGGATGCGAGATCGTCTACGGGCCCGATGGTTGCCGGGATGCCCCTTCCCAGCCGACCACGAGCGAAGTCCATCACATCGTCGATCAACCTCGCCATGCGGGCGGATGTTCTTTTCAGGCGCGTTCCCACCGCGACCAGGTCGAGCCCACCCGGGTTACGTGCAAGCAGCTCCGCCGTGGCATCGACGGCAGCCAGCGGGTTGCGCAGGTCGTGCCCCAGCACAGCGATAAACTGCTCCCGAAGGCTTGCCGTCTCACGCTCGTTCATGAGTTGCGCCTCGGTCGACCACTGGCGCTGTTCGTTGTCGATTTGCATGGCGATCAGTTGGGCGAACACTTCGAACATCCGCACGATGCGGGTTTCGGAGACTTTTGCCGGACGGGGATCGATCGCGCACAGGTTGCCGAAGTAATCGCCATTGGGAAGGATGATCGGCACCGAAATGTAGCTCTCGAGGCCGTATATCGCGGGAGTGTGATGATTGCAATAGGTCGCGTCTTCGGTGAAACGATCGATCACGATGGGCACACGCGCCGCGCGTGATTCGAAGCAAAGCGTGGTGCGCAAGTCCAGTTTTCCCCCAGGCTTCAGGCCGAACGAAATATTGTCCTGGACGGCGCAGGCCATCCAGGTTTCGTCGGTGACCCGCGCGACGGCGGCGAAACCCATTCCTGTCTCGTCGCAAATCATCTGCAGAATGGACGGGACCGCTCCGATACGGGCCACCACGCCTATATCGAGGGCAAGCGATTCCTGGGAGTCCGCGGATAACGATCGATGTTGCACCTTTTCACCCCCCTGTAGTTCTTCTGATTTTGCCTGATTTTGGAGAACGTAAGGTGCAATCCTTTGCGACCGGCCTGTTTCACAGGCTTGCGCCATTAAAAGTCTATCTGGCCCCTCCATGTAGCACCAAAGTGGAAACTGAAAATACCGGTGCCGGATTCAAGCGGGCTTCGTCCGCCGCGCGCTTGGCCAGACGAGAATCGGCGCGAAGGGCAGAAGTAATTCGCTTTGGATAACTTCAGTTTTCGTCGGTTAGCGGAGGGCGCTGTGGCGGCCTGCTCGCTCCGAGGTCGCCTTCCGCTTCAGGTTGGCGACGAACGGCGCATCCGGCTTCATGACGAAAGTCAGTAGCACCCCGCAGACCATCACACCGACCGACAGCAGGAAAGTCACGTCCCAGTTACCCAGGCGGTCGATCAAATACCCGGCGACGACCGGGCTGACGATGGCCGCGGTAAAACCGGTGCCGCTCATGATGCCGCTCGCCGTTCCGGAGCGATCATAGGCGACGTCCATTGGAATCGCCCACATGGGGCCGACATTCATTTCGTTGAAGAACATCGCGGCAGCGAGGAAAACCAGCGAATACATCGGCTCGTGTATCAACAGCACGGGGATCAGCGACAGCCCGGTCATGGTCATGCAGAACGCGACCAGATAGCTGCGCGCCAGCTTCAGGTTGCCGGTACGTCGAAGCAGCCTATCGCTGATCATGCCGCCGAGCAGATCGCCGAATACGCCGGCAACGAACACCCCGGAGGTGAAGATAACCGCCTTCTTGATGTTCAGATGGAAGCTATGCATGAAATACAGCGGCATCCAGTCCAGCATCAGCCAGAGGATCCAGTTGTAGCAGAAGTAAACACCGGAGACAGGCAGCAAGCGGCGATAAAGCCGCGCCCAGGTTCCAGGCGCTTCCATGGGGCGGACCGTCGGGGGCGGCAGGCTGCTGATTTCTGCTGGGGTGATGCGTGGGTGATCCGCTGGTTTTTCGGTGTACGTCACGTACCACACCACAAGCCAGCCGAAACTCAGTGCGCCGAGCAGGTAGAACGAAAATCTCCAGTCAAACGCGCCCATCAACGCCAGAACCAGCATCGGCGCTACAGCGTTGCCAAGCCGGGACGAAGAATGAGTGATCCCCTGGGCCATGCCGCGCTTGTCCCTTCTCACCCACGACGCCATCGCGCTGGTCGACGCAGGGAAGGTGGCGCCTTCGCCGAGACCCAGCAGCAGCCGTGCCGCGACAAGCGTAGCGAAGCCGCTCGCCAGGCCGGTCAGCGTGGTCGCCACCGCCCAGATCAAGGCGCAGGCGATCAGCGTGCGCTTGGCTCCGAAGCGGTCGCTGACCCAACCGCCAATGAACTGGAACACCACATAGGGATAGGCGAACGCCGAGAAGATGAACCCCAGCTGGGTGTTGCTCAGTCCAAGTTCGGCCTTGAACTGGCCGGCGGCTGTGCTCACGTTGACGCGGTCGACGTAGGTGATGAAGTACATCGCGCACAGCATCACCAGGACGGTAGTGGTCGCCTTGAGATGAAATCGTTTCATGTCTGTCTCCTCCCGCTTCTTTGTTGTTATTTCGACGAGCCCGCTGTAAAAGCGGCCACTGCGTCTCTGAAGCGGGCGCTGCCATACACTTCTTCGATCAGGTCTTCGTCGTCGAGCCGTTGTTCAATGACAATCCGACGCAGGCTTTCCTTAACCGCCTTCTGCGTGACCGGCGACAGCGCGATGAGCCGCTGCGCAAGCGCATTGGCGGCGTGATCCAGTTCGGCCTGCTCGTGCACGGCGTAGACGTAACCGCACGACAACACCTCCTGCGCCGGGAGGTAGTCGGCGAGCAAGAGCATCTTCTTGACCCTGGGGACGCCGAATGCCGCCTGGAGCCGCGCGATGTTGCGCGACGACAGCGTGTTCGAGAGTGTCTTGGCGATGGGCGCGCCGAAGCGCGAAGCGCCGCTGCAGAGCCGGAAATCGCAAGCCGTCGCCAGCGCCAGGCCGCCGCCCACGGCCCACCCGTCGATGACCGCGATCGTGGGGACGGGAATGCGTTCGACCGCGTCAATGACACGCTCGACGAGCGCCTCGTAGGCCACGCCATCGCGGCCATCGCGGAAGTCCTTGAAGTACGCGATGTCAGTGCCCGAAACGAAGGACTTGCCACCCGCGCCCCGGAGCAGAATGCAGCGCACGGCAGGATCGTGTTCGCACTGGCTGATCAATGCCAGCAACGACTCGTACATGGCGATGGTCATCGCGTTGTGCCGTTCAGGGCGGTCGATCACGATCTCGGCTGCGCCCGATGCATGGACCCTCAATGTGACTGGTTCACTCATGGCGCTGTCCCATTGATTTCGGCGAAGATTTCGTCGTTGTGCTCGCCGAGGAGTGGCGGGTGGCGGCGTACCGTCTGCGGGGTGCCGAGCATCTTGACGGCAAAGCCGATGTTCTTGACCTTGCCTTCATTCGGATGGTCGATCTCCATGCACATGCGCCGGTGCGTGGCGTGTTCGCTCTCGAATGCCTCGGGATAAGACAGGATCGGGCCGGCCGGAATGCCGGCGGCAAGCATGGTGTCGACCCACGCGGCGCTGTCGCGTTTGGCGAATTCCTGCTCCAGCGCTTCGATCAGCGCCTCGCGATTCTTCAGTCGTAGCGACACGCTCGCATAGTCAGGGTGGCTAACAAGATCCGGGCGCTTGAGAAGTTCGCACAGCTTCGCCCACAGTTTCTGGTTGGTCGCGCCCATCACGAAGTAGCCGTCGCTGGCCTTCACGGCCTGATAGGGTGCGCTCATCTTGTTGCTGGTGCCAAGCGGTGTGGGCGGCACGCCCGTGCCCCAGTATTCCGACATGTCCCAGATCGAGAAGGCCATGACCGAATCGAACAGCGAGGCGTCGATGTGCTGCCCCACGCCCGTTTTCTGGGCGCCGATATAGGCCGAGAGCAGGCCGTACACAGCGAACAGCGCGCAACCGATGTCGGCCACCGGCACGCCCGCCTTGACCGGCTTTTCGCCCTTGTAGCCGGTCACGCTCATCACGCCCGACATGGCCTGCGCCATCAGATCGAAGCCCGGCCGCGAGGCCCATGGGCCGCTCTGTCCAAAGCCGGAGATGCTGACGTACACGATCTTTGGATTGATCTCCTTGATCGCTTCATAATCGATGCGCAAACGCTGCACGACGCCCGGACGGTAGTTTTCCACGATCACGTCGGCGGTCTTCGCGAGCTTGTAGAAGAACTCGCGCTCTTCGTCGCTCTTGAGGTCGAGGGTCAGCGAGCGCTTGTTGCGGTTCATGTTCAGGAAGCCCATGCTGTCGGGCCCCTTCATCTTGAAGCCCATCGCGCCGCGAGTCTGATCGCCCTCCGGGGGCTCCACCTTGATCACGTCTGCGCCCATGTCTGCCAGCAACATGCAGGCAAACGGTCCCGCCATAACCTGGCTGACGTCCAGTACGCGGATGCCCTGCAGCGGTAGATGCTTCGATTGCGTCATCTCAAGTCTCCTCGGGAAGAATGTTCGTCGGATAGGGCGAATCGTTATGCCGCCACTGTCGCCCACGGATCGGCGCGCCGCAAGAACGGCGGGATCATGTCTGGTTTCGCGCGTTGCGAAACCGGGGCGGGCCCGACGATGCCGACTACAGCGGCTTCCGGAGAAGTTCGGCCACCACGTTGTGCAGGGTCTGCGGTTGAGCATGCCCCTCGGCACAGGACAGGGCGTAGCTTCGCCGATGCCAGTCGCCGACGAGCTCGGCCGATGCAAGCGATTCTTCGGGATGGAAACTGCGCAGGACCTCGGGCGGCATCAGGCCCACGCCGAGGCCATGGCGGACCATGGCCATCATGGTGTCAAACCCGCTTACGGTGAAATTGGCCGGAAACTGCCGGCCGCGGCTACGGTAAGCTCGCTGCACGGCGGACAGGACCGCGGAGCCCTTGCCGAGGCTCACGACGGGGAGATCGAGAAATGCATCGACGCCGACGGGGCCGTCGGGAAACTGGAAATGCGGGCGGCTATACACCAGTACCAGCCGGTCCTCCTTGTACGGAGATTTCGGCAGGTCCAGAAAGCCGCTTTTCAGCTCGTAGATGCCCACGTCGATCACTTTGTCGCGCAGCAGTTGCTGCACGATCTTGCTGTTTTCCTCGAGGATTTTCAGGGAGATGCTGGGGTACTTGCGCTGAATGACGGAAATTTCGCGGGCGAGGAACTGAATGACGACGGCTTTGGGCGCGCCGATGATAATCCGGCCGTCGAGGCCGTGATTGAGTGCCTGAGCATCGCCTTCGAGGCGGTCAATGAGGTTGTCGATCTGCCGGATGTATTCGAGCAGCTTGGCGCCCGATTCGGTGATCGTGACGCCATGAGGGACTCGCTTGAACAGTTTGGTGCCGAGTTGTTCTTCGAGGTCCGACACGCGCCGGGAAGCGGCCGCCACTGCCAGGCTCAGTTTGTCGGCTGCCCGGGAAATGCTGCCTTCCTCCGCGATAGCCAAAACCAGCCGGACGGTTGTCGTGTCGAATTTCACGTTGTCTCCAATCGTTGCGTCGAGGTGTTTTTTTTTAGCGCTCGCGAATGCTGCCGAATACCCGCTCTTACTGCTCTTTATCCTTGTACTCGGAGTACTTGCGCGCGTCGCCCCGTACTTTGTCGGCGGGATACTTGGCGCGGTTGAGTACCATCTTTTCCTGCACGGCCTGGAGGAGATCCACGTCCAGTTTATCTGCGAGGCGAACGAGATAGACGAGGACGTCGGCCATTTCGTGGCGAATGGCGGTCAGCTTCACTTCGTCGAGCTCGCTTTTGTCACCGGAGACGAGCCATTGAAAAGGTTCGAGTAGCTCGCTTGCCTCGACACTCAGCGCGGTGGCCAGATTCTTCGGCGTGTGGAACTTGTCCCAGTCGCGCTCGCTCACGAACTGACGCATGATTTCGCGAATTTCCGCCAGGTCATTTTGCAATACGGGTTTGTTCACGTTGCTTCCTGTGAGAGGTCTGGAATGATTGGCCTAGATGATAAGCGCAATTTTCCCCAGCACGCGCGGCGGCGGGTGGCACCGCGGGCATAGTCCCTGCCGGTCAGAACCGGTAGCTCACGCCGATCTGCGCGACCGGGTAAAGTTTGTAGCGGTCAACCTCGTTGCTGAACTTCTGTTCCTGCTGATCGATGTTCGCTTGCGTGGACATTCACACGGCAGTTCGGTTTGCTGATTAGATTAAGACCATCTTTAAAGGTCCATTAAAAGGATTTCATGAAACAACTCGCTTCGATAATCACTCCACCCATTGGTTCCGTCGACGGTCGATTTTTCCGTGACAGCGAACGGACAGACCGGCATCTATACGGAAGCCTTGGACGGTCCGCGTCAGTTGACGGGAAATTGAGCGGATGTGTGAGCGGTATGAGCGGGAAGGGGCGTGATTCACGGTGTGTACGATGAAGCTCCGAGCACACCGTACCCGTCGGTAACGGTAGAGCATGTCTTGCAGTTCAGCGCTGTGTTGCCCGTCGGCGAAATCCGCTCGCGCCGGGGGCTTGTGCTGTGCAATGAGAGTCTCTATAATTCGCGCCTCTAAAGGCTCGTAGCTCAGTTGGTTAGAGCACCACCTTGACATGGTGGGGTCGTTGGTTCGAATCCAATCGAGCCTACCAACGCACAATCGACGCGGACGGAAGCTGCTGCATTGAGGCTTCAATGGCTTCAGCTTCTGTCTACTGTCGCGTCTCGTTTCCTGCTTCCCTTCATTCTTCGTTGCGCGCTGATTGCGCGACCTTTCCTCGTATTGCACTCCCGCTTTCCCAAACATCGCAACGCGATGCGACGCTGCACGTCAAGGCGCGGTAAAGTCAGGGTTCTGGCGACGTGTTTGCAGCTGTCCCGCAACGGTCTCGCAATAATCGCGCAGTAGCCTCGCAACCCCAGCCGCAACGGCTAATGCTGGACAGCCCTCGGCATACAAGGAAGCTGACGCACATGAAGAAGCTCATCAACGATGTTTCCGCGGTCGTCCCCGAGATGCTGGACGGACTCGCCGCGCTCAATCCGGGTCTTTCGTTGCTGCAGGGCGGCACGATCATCGTGCGTGCCGATGGCGAAGCTGCAGCCCGGCGCGGTGAAGTCGCGCTGATTTCCGGTGGCGGCTCCGGGCACGAACCGGCACATGCGGGCTATGTTGGACCGGGCATGCTGAGTGCAGCCGTGGCGGGAGAAGTGTTCACCTCGCCGTCAACGGATGCCGTCCTCGACGCGATCCGCGCGGTCGCCGGCCCCGCGGGCGTGCTTCTGATTGTCAAAAACTATACCGGCGACCGCTTCAACTTTGGTCTTGCCGCCGAGATCGCCCGCGCCGAAGGCATTGCGGTGGAGATGGTGATCGTCGCGGACGATGTCGCACTATCAGCGAGTGGCGAGCACGCTGGCCGTCGCGGCCTGGCAGGCACGGTGCTGGTTCACAAGATTGCGGGCGCCGCCGCCGCCGAAGGGCGGCCGCTAAACGAAGTCGCGCGGGCCGCACGCGAGGCGGCGACCATGCTTGGCACGATGGGCGTCGCACTCACGCCGTGCACGGTGCCGGCCGCAGGAAAAGCGGGCTTCGAGCTGGCCGACGGCGAAATCGAGTGGGGGCTCGGGATTCACGGCGAGCCTGGCGTCGAGCGCGGCGCGCTGGAGCCGGCAGATGCCATCGTCGCGCGTCTGATGACGAAGATCCTCGACGACCTCGCGTTGCCAGCGGACGCGCGCGTCGCCCTGCTGGTAAACAACCTGGGCGGCACGCCGCAGAGCGAATTGAGCATCGTCGCCGCTTCGGCGCTACGCTTTCTGGCGGCTCGTAGCATCAGCGTGGAGCGCGCATGGGCAGGTACTTTCCTGAGCGCGCTTGAAATGGCGGGTGTTTCGCTGACTATATTGCGCCTCGACGATCAGCGGCTCACGTGGCTCGATGCAGCCGCGCAAACGTCCGCGTGGCCCACATTGAGTGGTCGTGTGGCGCAGGCTTATGTCAAGGACGTGCCAGTCGCGCCAGACGACACGAGCGGTACGCGGCTCGCTCACGGATCGACATTGCGCCACGTCATCGAAGCGGTCTGCGCGTGCCTGATCGAAGCGGAACCGGTGTTGACCGAGATGGATCAGCGCGTGGGCGACGGCGATCTCGGCATTAGCCTCGCACGCGGCGCACGGGGCATCCTGCATGAAATCGATGCCTATCCGGCCGAGACACAACCGGGTGCCGTGTTGCGTGCCGCGTCCGCGACGGTACGCCGTGTGGTGGGCGGCACCTCGGGGCCGCTCTATGCGGTGATGTTGCTGCGCGCGGGCAGCGTGCTCGATCAATCCAGCGGACCCGCTGCGAAGCGTTGGGCGGAGGCGTTCAGCGCGGGCGTCGCTGCGTTGATGGAGCTTGGCGGCGCGCACCCGGGCGATCGCACCATGGTCGATGCGCTGTTGCCGGCCGTCGATGCATTGCAAGCCGCGCTTGTGCAATCTGCCGATATTGACGCAGCATTGCAGGCCGCGGTCGACGCAGCCGCATCGGGCGCCGAACAGACGGCATCGATGAGCCCTAAGCTCGGCCGCTCCAGCTATGTCGGCAAGCGCGCGCTCGGTTTCGCCGATCCCGGTGCGCACGCGGTCGGACTCTGGCTCGTGGCAATTCGCGAGGCGTTGCCTCGTTGAGCTTCGGCAGCGGCTAGCCATGCCAACGAGGCGCACTTCAAAGCCCGCACTTCAGGCGCGAATCATGTCTGGAATCTCTGCCACCATGGCATCGATCGCGCATGACGGACCTGCAACCCACCTTCGGCTGTGGACCGCACACATGCCTTCACTGTTAGCGATACTACGTAGCACCGTGGCCGCGCTCACCCTGTCCGCGATTACAGCCCACGCCACGCCGTCGATCGCCCAATTCGGCGAACCGCGTTACCCGGCCAATTTCACTCATTTCGACTATGCCAATCCGGACGCACCCGCCGACGGCACGCTGAACTTCGGCAACTACGGCGAACTGCAAAGCTACGATTCGCTGAATCCATTCCTGCTGCGTGGTGCGCCGGCCCCGGACCTCCGCAACCTGATGTTCGACACGCTGATGCAGCGCAGCTGGGACGAACCCGCTTCAGAATACCCGTTGATCGCGGACGATGTCGAAGTACAAGCGGACCTCACTTCTGCGACCTTCCACATTAATCCCTCGGCGCGCTTCTCCAACGGTGACCGTATCACCGCATCCGACGTCAAATATTCGTTCGATACACTCACGAGCCCGCAAGCCTCGCCGCTCTTTAACTCTGAGTTCTCGGTCATCAAAAGCGCAACCGTGATCGAGCCGTCGACGATCCGTTTCGACTTTAAACGCCCGGAACGCGACGCGCCGCTAATCGCGGGCGACCTGCCAGTGTTCTCGCCGAAGTGGGGGATGCGGCCCGACGGCACGCGGCCGCCGTTCGAACAGATCGCCAATGTGCCGCCGATCGCGAGCGGGCCCTATCTGATCGAACGACGCAAGGACGACAAGGACATCACGTACCGGCGCAACCCTACCTACTGGGCTGCGGATTTGCCTTCGCGGCGCGGCATGTTTCGCTTCGAGCGCATCTCGTTCCAGCTCTTTTTCGACAACTTCGGACTGCTCGAAGCATTCAAGGCCGGCAATCTCGACGCCAATATCGAGGGCAGTGCGACGATATGGGCGCGCCGGTACGTAGGCACGAATTTTCGCAATGGTCTGCTGCAGAAAGGTACGTTTCCCAACGGGCCAGCGTATATGCGGGGCCTTCTCATGAATCTGCGCAGGCCGATGTTTCAGGACATGAGAGTGCGCCACGCACTCACACTCGCATTCGATTATGACTGGATGAACCGGATGATGTTCTACGACCAGTACCAGCGGTCGACCAGCTATTTCGATCCGGATTCGTTTGGCGCCACCGGCATGCCTGGCCGGAAGGAGCTGGCGCTGCTCGAATCCTATCGGGCGAGCCTGCCGACCGAGGTGTTCGGCCCGATGCTGAAGCAACCGACGACGCTGCCGCCGGACTCGTTACGTGCCAATCTGCGCGAGGCACGCGACCTGTTGGGCCAGGCGGGATGGCACTACCGCGATGGCGCGTTACGTGACGCGAACGGCACGCCAATGAGCATCGAGGTGCTCGATGACCAACCCGGCATGGACCGCTTGCTGCTGCCGTATATGCAGGCGCTAAACACGTTGGGCATCGAGGCACATCTGCGCGAGGTCGATAGTGCGTTGTATCAGCAACGGCTCGACAGTTTCGACTTCGACATGACCACTGGGGGCTATCTGCCGGTCACCGTGCCAGGCGTCGAATTGCTGCGCCGCTTCGGCAGTGCGGCCGCCTCGGAAGTGGGATCGGAAAACACAGTGGGTGTGCATTCCGAAGTGGTCGATGCACTGATTCACGCCGCATTAAGCGCGAATACGCTCGACGATCTCGAAGCGGCCACCCGGGCGCTCGACCGCGTGCTGGTCAATTCGTATTACCTGGTCCCGGAGTTCTACGCGCCAAATTCGCGCATCGCCTACAAGGCGACGCTCGCTTATCCGTCCACCTTGCCGAAGTCCTATCATGACGCGGACAGGGTCATCGATTACTGGTATGTCAAACCGCATGGGGTTGCAACGGTAGGGCACAGTTGACGACCGCCGCCGTTCATGTCGTGGCAACCTCCAATCTCAGCACGCGATAGCGCCGATTATCCGGACCGTTTGGCGTTGCCGTTGTAATAGGTTAAATCGTCGCTGGTCAGCAGTTTTTCCATGTAGGGGCCATGCCGCATCAATGGAACCGCCTGCAGGCATTCCTTTTTCCCCCGCAACCGATCTGCTGGCGTGAGATCCGGGTGGCTTGTGGCCGCTGGCGCGTCTTCGGCGCTAGGCCAATGTTGGCAGAACAGACTGAGCGGCTCGCAAGCGTGCCGAAAGCGAGGGTGAACCGGCTCGCGCTCAGACATGTTCACGATGCCCCGTGTCCCGAAGCGATCGACCACCGCGGCATACAGGACCTTTTCCAGAAGGTCCTCGTCTTTCACGCGTATCCCGGACAGCACGTCCAGAAATTCGGGTGTCGCTTTGGCGATAAAAAACTGCGTGGAGAGCGACTTTTTCTCGCGAATGCCATAGCTCGAACCGAACGGCCTGAGGACGCTTGCAAGCCGGGCGCGTAGCCGCCTTCCCAGCGACGGCGAGCGTTTCCACGCCGGCACGCAATCCTTGCTCCACGACGAGGCGGCGATAACCGCACGGGGATTCTCCGCGAGCTGTTCCAGGTATCGCTGGATGATTCGCTGGTCGAAGATCCAGGTGTCGGCTTCGAGATGAATCACATACTCCGCTTGGAAGCGGGTGACCGCCGCATTGACGGACGCAACCAGCAGATCGAGGGCGCCGGCGGTAAGCGGACGAGGTTCGCGTTTCACCAGCACGTCTTCGATATAGCGCGTGTAGCCCGCATCGGAACAGGCGTGGACGACGGGCCATTTGCGGGGCCAATTCAGCTTGATGATCTCCATGGAGATGCGCGCGCAATCGATGCGATTGAACGAGGTCAGGCACACGACGACTTGCATGGTTGAAGGGGCGGGTACCGCCATCGGGTCAATTTGCCCAGCATAGTGCATGAAGCGCGGCCCGCTGCGCAGTCACGACTCTTACGGAAAGTTTCAAGGCTGCGCTGGGAAAAAGGGCCGCCGGTGATTGGGGCATAAGGCGGAGTGGCTTGGGCGGTGGCGCTGCGGCATACGCGATGCTCGGCTTGGCTGGGTGTTTGGGAAGCCGCGAAGAAATGCTTCGAAATCAAACTGGCCAGCTTGCCAGGCAATCTGTAAGCACGGACCGATCGCGCACATCTGAACGCAGAAATATGTCGCAAGACTTCAAAATCGGTAATCTACCGATTGTGTGGCAACATGCGGTCGAATCTACTTCGGGCTGGATTGAGTGTATGGCGAATGATCAGGCGCAACAGGCGAATCGCACCGATTCGATCGGGGGCGGTGCACCTGATGTTCATCCCGGCTCGCGGAGCGCCGCGTTCATCATGTCGCCCGCCTTGGGCGATACCCTTATTCTGTTGATCGTTGCGCACAATCTCTCGCTTGCAGGCTGGCGAGTGGATGTGTTCGGCGCTCACGCACACGCCCTTGCCGACTGGTTTCCGCATTTGCGCATCGCGCCCGCACTGGCGCCGGATCACGCGCGCGGCGTCCTCGCGAATTATCCCTATGTCATCCAGATGCATCAGGATCGACCGCTCGCGCAGGTCGGCGACTGGCATGCGGGTTTTATCGATTTGCATGAAGTGGAGTACGCGAAGAATCCCCATTGCATGGCGAAGCGTTTCGCCGACTTTGCTGTGGCGCGATTCGAGCTTTACGACGCGGTGATATCGAATGGCATGCGTCCTGCGGCCGGCTTGCGGTTTCGCAAGCATGCTTCGCGCGTGGCGATCCACCCCGAGGCCAGCACGCCTGACAAACGCTGGCTGCCAGAACGCTTTCTCGAACTGTCCCGTCGTCTGCAAGCAAGCGGTCTGCAGGTTGAATTCGTGGTGGAAGCGCGGGAGCGTTCCCGCTGGGAGAAACTGCCCGGCGAACTGCCGCCGCTGCGGTCGTTCGCATCATCGGCGCTGCTGGCGGAATGGCTGTACGAATCCGGCTGGTTCATCGGTAACGATTCGGGCGTTGGACATCTGGCGTCGTCGCTCGGCATTCCCACGTTGACCCTGTTTCGCCGGCGCGGCGTTGCAGAGCGTTGGCGTCCGGGCTTCACGACCGGGGACATTGTATTGCCGTCGTGGTGGGTGCCGACGGCGGGTTTGAAGGAGCGCTGGTGGCGCGAGAGCATTACAGTCGCACGCGTCATGAACGCGTTTCGTGAACTGCGTTCGCGTGTGACAGGACAGCCCGCGCAGAGTGGCTCAACGGAGAGGTTGGAACGATGACGGCGAAGCGCGAAGGTGCCGGGTCGATCGCTTTCGGCTCGAAGGAGACCCGGGCGGATGTTAACGCCGGGGGCGAATCGCGGCACCCGAGACATCTTCGTGCGGCGTCGATTTCCCACCTGTTGTAACGGCGAGTTCATGTGCGGCTAGCAATTGCTCCAGTCTGTTGATTCTTTCCCGCTGTGACGGCACGATAGGGATCTTACGCAGTGAATTGAGTCGGCTGCGCCAATAGCTAAGCGGTGGGACGGCGCTTGTTGCGCAGAGGTGCGCGAACACGTATTCGAAGTGCTGGAGTTCTTGTTCCACGTCATGATGATTCATTGCTCCTCCGTCCTGGTTTGTTTTTCGATCGGCACGGCGCGCTCCTCGTGCGTCATTACTCTCGCCTGGTGAAAATCGGTCGCTAATTAGCCGCTTGATAGCTGCTGCAAGGTTGTTACGTTGCGCTCGCCGCTTCCTGCTCGCTGGCTAGCCGCAACGCTTCCGTCGACGAAAGCCCCGTCTGCATCGATTCGACCAATCGCGCGGTCGCGGCTCCGCGTTCGCAGGCCAGTGCGGCGACCACAATGCCCGCTTTCACGTACAAGGCGAGGAACCGGTGTTGCTCAGGATCGCCGTCAACCACGATGTCGTCCCAGCCGCTGGCGTAACCAAGGTATTCGAAGGACTTGCCGTAGTGATACGTCCAGAAATACGGCACGCCTGAGTAGCGGTTGCGTGCACCGCACATGTTTTGTGCCGCGGTAAACGCGTGTTGCTGGGCGAGCCGCCAATGTTCGATACGCACGGGCTCCTGGTCCTCGTATAACGGAAATGCCGCGATATCGCCGGCGGCGTAGAGCCCTGGCGCGGCCTGCATGCCAGCATTGACGAGCACCCCACCGTCCTTCTGCAACGGCAATCCTTGGATAAAGCCCGTGGCCGGGGCGACGCCCGTGCCAACGAGCACGACGTCCGCGGGCAGGCGTGCGCCGCTCTCGAGCACGACTTCACGCACATGCGTGTCGCCGGCAAACTCGGCGACTTTCTCGTTCAGTTTAAAGGTCACTCCGTGGCTTTCATGCAGACGCTGAAACAGGGCGCCGAAGCGGGCGCCGAACTGACGTTCGAAGGGAACGTGTTCGGGAGCGACGACGGTCACCTGAACACCGCGTTCGCGTAACGCAGACGCGACTTCCAGCCCAATAAAGCTGCTGCCGACGATAACGGCGCGCTGCGCGCTTTCCAGTCCTTCGCACAACGCAGTAGCGTCGTGCAAGGTGCGCAGCAGGTAGACGGACTTGAGATCGCGGCCGGGCACGGGAGGGAACTGAGGCGTGCTTCCCGACGCCAGCAGTGCGGCGTCATAAGTGAGCATTCGTCCGTCGTCGAAACGGATCTCGCGTTTCGGTACATCGAGGCTGACGATCGTACCTACGACGCGTTCTACATGCTCCTGCTCGAGCCAATGCGGGGGCAATAGCGGCGGAACATCGTCGGGAGCCATTTCTCCGGATGGGACAAATTTGCTTAACGCGGTTCGATCATACGGTTCCGGGGATTCCTCTCCGATCAGGGTAACGTGGCCGCTAAAGCCATTTGCACGCAGTGCAGCACAGGCGGCCGCGCCTGCCGCGCCCGCGCCGATCACGACGAACCTGGGCGTATCGCTCGACGCGGCGGCGCCGGGCCTTTCGATTTTCACCGGCGTCACCATTACGTCGCCGTCACGTACCACGACGGGATAACGGTCGAGGCTCATCAGGGCAGGCGGCTCAAGGACCTCTCCGGTCGTGGCGTCAAAAGTGCCTTTGTGCCACGGGCAGATGATATGGCCGTTGCAGAGCGCACCTTCTTCGAGCGGGGCACCGGCGTGCGGGCAGTCCGCGCTGTACGCATGCACCGTGTCTCCATTGCGGACGAGCAGGATCTTCTCGCCATCCACCTCGACACGCGTCGCGTGATCCTCGGGTAATTGCGCCAACTGGATGACGCGCCGGGCAACTGCTGACATGGTGAGCCTCTTAGGTAGGGGACAGCGGGTGCGAACGAAACGCGAGACTTCGCGGGACTGTAAAAAAGCCGTGTGGAGAGGCTTCGTTCACTCACTATCAATACACGTGCAAGGCCGTCGTGACGACGCCCGGCGAGCCGTTCAGGTATAAATATTCCAACGCGGAATATAACTAAAGGAGCGTAACTAAAGGAGCG
>Ga0116109_1000058_pt1 | contig 30810 bp, 27 predicted proteins | sample June2015DPH_8_10_2_FD_89718 | JGI IMG/M metagenome (GOLD analysis project Ga0116109, IMG submission 89718) | Peatland microbial communities from SPRUCE experiment site at the Marcell Experimental Forest, Minnesota, USA - June2015DPH_8_10 | ecosystem: Environmental > Terrestrial > Soil > Wetlands... | reverse complement strand
GGCGAGCGGGTCGCGTACGTTTCCGATGCCGGAACACCTGGCATTTCGGACCCCGGCGCAAAACTCGTCGACGCCGTGCGCGATGCGGGCCTGCCGGTGATTCCGCTGCCCGGCGCGAGCGCGCTCGCCACGGCACTCTCGGCCGCAGGCGACTGGGTCGCGACCTTCTCGTTCCTCGGGTTTTTGCCGCCCAAAGCGAAGCAGCGCGCGGCAGCCCTGCAATTGCTCGCGACGCATCCTCACGCGATGGTCTTCTACGAAGCGCCGCATCGCATCGTAGAAACGGTCGAAGCATTGGTCGAAGCTTTCGGCGGCGCACGCAAACTGCTCATCGCACGTGAACTGACGAAGTTACATGAGACGCTGCATCGTTGCACCCTGGCCGAAGGGCCAACGTGGCTGGCAGCCGATCCGAACCGGCAGCGCGGTGAATTTGTGCTGGTAGTGGAAGGCGCGCAACAGGAAAGCGCGGGCGAACACGATCACGACGCGTTGCTAGGCATCCTGCTGGAAGAACTGACGGTGAGTAGCGCCGCGAAGATCGCGGCAGCCATCACGGGGACGTCGCGCAACGCGCTCTACACGCGTGCACTGGCGCTGAAGAAAGACGAGGAAGAGTGAAGGGCCGCGCAAGCGGCACTTCACAGAGAGGCACGCGGACGACCAAAGGCCGAACGCACCTCGACGTAAGCGGTAACGCGCCGTTTCGCGCGCCGGCCGCCTTCGTCACATCATTTGACGTCGCTGTTGTTCGACGCCAGCATGTCGGCCTGTTCCGCCTTCGCCTCCTGTGGCGTCAGACCTTCGATCTGCACGCGTGCGGTGCCCGCGTGCGCCATGTGCAGCGCGGTAGCGGCTGCTAGCGAGAGATCGATTACCCGGCCGCGAGCGAACGGGCCGCGGTCGTTGATCCTGACGATCACCGAACTGTCGTCAGCCGGATTCGTGACCTTCACATAAGAACCGAGCGGCAGCGTGCGATGGGCTGCGGTGAGCGCGTGCATGTCATAGCGCTCGCCGTTCGCCGTGCGGCGGCCGTGGAAGAACCTGCCGTACCAGGACGCGCGCCCGGTTTCGTGGAAACCGGCCGCATTGGGGCCCGTTGCCGTGAGCGGCTGGGCGTCGGCAAGCGACGTGCCGCTTGCCTCGGCAGGCGAGGCCGCCGGTGTGCCGAAGGCCTGAGGCGCGAACGTATCGGCGTCGCCTGCTTGTGCGCTCTTGGTGCTGAGCGGCGGGTTACTTGCCTGGTTGGCTACGTTCGGGGGCATGGCGCACCCTGCGAGCACAAAAAAGGCAAAAAGACTCCCCATACTTCGGGATGACCGAGTTTTCATAAGACGTAAAATCACAATGTCGAGCCGCATCACGCGATAGCTGCGTGTTGCCTGCGACTCCGGCGGAAAACGAACGACCACGCGCTGCGCTGAAAAGCGCAGTACGCCGAAGCCCGCAAGCGGCACACTCTGCCGCTCCCGCACGGTTAATTTTCACGTCTGGCGCAACCTGTCCCCGGCAGCCTGACCAGACCCCACAAGCCGCCATCGAACGTGGCAATCACGTTCTTGCGCCCTAGACAACAGCGCGCAGGAACAGCGGCGTAGGCCCCACCCAGCGTCACGGCAAAAAGCCGTTGCAGGCGCGTGGCACCTGGCTGGACGAGACGTGCGCATCGGACGCATCCGATGCTGGATTTGCCGTCAACAACAGCTACGACGGCACTTACTTGACGACGATCAGCGCTCCATTTTCATGGGGACGCATCGTCCTGTGGCAGCACGGTTTCCCGTACACATGAACCCATTATACCCAAAACACAATTTTGGGATGGCAAGGGGCTGATAACTTTGATGAATTTTCACTATTGATGCAAGAATGGACGCCGCGGGCCCCCGTTCGGCCTATCGGCGAGGTCCCTGCGGCGCCGGTACAATCAACGTTTTTGCCGCGACCTACCGTCCTCATGAAAGTCACTCTGATCCCCGTCACCCCGTTCCAGCAGAACTGTTCGCTGCTCGTTTGCGAGGCAACGGGACGCGCCGCCGTCGTCGATCCGGGCGGCGATCTCGAGATCATCCAGGGTGAGGTCGAGCGGCAGAATGTGTCGGTCGAAAAGGTTTTCCTCACGCACGGCCACATCGACCACTGCGCCGGCGCGAAGACCCTGGCCGCGCACTACGCCGTGCCGATCGACGGGCCGCATCCCGATGAACGCTTCTGGCTCGACAAGCTGCCCGACCAGAGCGCACGCTTCGGCTTTCCGGCGGCAGAACCTTTTGAACCGGACCGCTGGCTGCAGGATGGCGACACGGTCCAGTTCGGCAACGAGACGCTGGAGGTCTATCACTGCCCGGGGCATACGCCCGGCCACGTGATCTTCTTTAGTCGCGCGCACCGGCTCGCGCTGGTGGGTGACGTGCTGTTCGCCGGCTCGATCGGCCGCACGGATTTCCCGCGCGGCAACCACGCCGACCTGATTCGCTCGATCCGCGACAAGCTCTGGCCGCTCGGCGACGACGTTACCTTCGTCCCCGGGCACGGTCCAACCTCGACGTTCGGCGCTGAGCGCCGCACGAACCCATACGTCGCTGATGGAGTGAGCGCATGAGCGCCGAAATCTATGTGAGCACCGACGTTGAAGCGGACGGCCCGATTCCTGGTCCGCATTCCATGCTCAGTTTCGCCTCGGCCGCGTATACCGAGGACAAGCAGCTCATCGGCACCTTCTCCGCGAACCTCGAAGTGCTCGAGGGCGCGAGCGCGCATCCGGTCCAGGAGGCCTGGTGGAAGACGCAGCCCGAGGCATGGGCAGCCTGCCGCACAGACCTGCAGCAGCCGGCTAAAGCGCTGACGGACTATGTCACCTGGGTCGAAGCGCTGCCGGGCAAACCGGTCTTCGTGGCCATGCCGGCCGGCTTCGATTTCACCTTCATGTTCTGGTACATGATGCGCTTCACCGGCCGCTGCCCGTTCTCCTGGTCCGCGCTCGACATCAAGACCCTTGCGTTCGCGATGACCGGCCTGCCTTACCGCAAGTGCATCAAGCCGCGCCTGCCGCAGCGCTGGTTCGACGATCATCCGCACACCCACGTCGCGCTCGACGACGCGATCGAACAGGGCGCCCTCTTCTGCAACATGCTCGCAGAGCTGCGTGCCACCCAGGCGGCAACGGCAGCAGCCGCAAAAGATGGGGACGGCTCAGGGCAAAAAGCCGCTGTCAAACCTGCAAATTAGGTAATCTCCCTCATAAGAGCCGTTTTGCATTGCGTTTCGTTTTCGCGACCTCTACCATAAGGCCATGGCACGCCAACGGAGGCGCAGTTGACACTCGATACGTTCTCTCAAAAGATCCTGCGCCTGTTGCAGCTCGACGCTCGCCGGTCGGTGCAGGAGATATCCGACCAGGTCGGCCTCTCCAGTACACCGTGCTGGCGGCGGATCAAGGACATGGAGCAATCGGGGGTGATCCAGCGCTACACAGCGCTGCTGGATCGCGAAAAGCTCGGTCTGCATGTATGCGCGCTCGCCCACATCCATCTGACGCGGCACACGGAAGGCGGGGTTGAACAGTTCGAGCGGGAAATCGCCACCTGTCCCGAAGTGACCGAGTGCTACAGCACCACCGGCGAATCCGATTACATCCTCAAGATCGTCGCGCCGGACATCAAGGCGTACGACGCGTTCCTGCACGAACGCATCTTCAAGATTCCGGCGGTCGCGCAAGTTCGGACGAGCGTCGTCCTGCGCGAAATCAAGTTCGACACGCAACTGCCGCTTTGAGATGCTGAGGACGGCGACCTGCCCGGATGCATGCCGGGACACCGCCGATATCTAGACGGTATCGTGACGCTCGGACGTGGCCACCTCGGCCTCTTCCGCACGCCCGTCCGACGCCATGGCCCTGGCCACGCTCATGTGCCGCGCGCCCAGTCGGCGCTTCAATCCCAGCAGATCAAGACGAGCCAGTCGCTGTGCGTCGCTTTCGCGAACATCGGGGGCGCAGGCGGGTAACGTCACGTCGACGTCGAGCCCGGTGCTCAGGTAGTGGATATTGACCGCCGCCGCGCGCTCGCCCTGCTGAGCCAGCGCGGCTTCGACGGCCGCCACAACCTGCTCGCGCGGCGGCAGATTGACAGGCGGCCGGGCCAGCGCATCGTTTTCCGGGTCCACGTGGATCAGCGCATCCAGCACCCGGCTGTCCGTCAGTGCGCGCGCACGTGCCGACTCGGCAATGTAGTGCCCTTCCGATACCGAGATCAGCGGATCGACCAGGATGTGCGCGTCGACAAGTGCGAAGTCGCCCATTTTGCGCGTGCGCAGTTCATGCACGTCGCGCACACCTGGCGTCGACATCAACAGCTCGCGCACATCAGCTGCAGCGGCATCGTCGAGCGCGCGGTCGGACAGATCCTGCAGCGCATCCCAGCCGAACGTCCAGCCCATACGCGCGACCATGAAACCCACGATAGCCGCCGCAATCGGATCGAGAAGCCGCACCCCGGCCAGACTTCCGACAATGCCGAGCGCCACCACCAGCGACGATGCTGCATCGGAACGCGCATGCCAGGCGTTGGCGATCAGCAGGGCTGAGCGCACGCGTTGCGCTTCACGCAGCATATAGCGAAAGAGTCCTTCTTTCGAGACGAGTACCAGCACAGCCACGACTAGTGCGCTAAGGTGAACTGCGGGAATATCCTGCAAATCGGCCAGCCGCGTTCCAGCTCGCCACAGCATGCCGACGCCAACCGCAATTAACAGTGCCCCGAGAAATAGTGAGGCAATCGTCTCATAGCGGCTGTGACCATAATTGTGATCAGCATCCGGTTCGGCGCCACTGTGACGATTGGCAATTAGTACGACAAAATCTGACACGAGATCGGCAAGCGAATGCACACCGTCCGCGATGAGCGCCTGCGAATGGGCAGTCACGCCAATGACGATTTGCAGCGCCATCAACACCGTATTGAGCGCGATACTGACAAACGTGCTTTTACGCGCGACGAGGTGTTTTTCCGCGGATTGGTTGACGAGAGTAGAAAGCATGCGAGCGTGTGCGATTTTTTTGATGACTGAATTCTAACCGCCGCTTCATGAAAAACTGCCGAATCCCCTAAAATTCTCTTTTAAATCAGATGCTTATCTAAACGGGAAGCATTCGTGTTTCCGCTCAACGAAATGCGTTTCGCGCCTGCAGCGGAATGGAGTCCGGCGGATGGGGTCATCAAACGCATCTAACAAAAGAAAAACCGCGCACCTGAAGGTTGCGCGGTTCTTTCGCCGACGGCGCAGTAAAGCGCACGGCGGGATGTTGCGATTAACGCGCGATCAGAAACTTCTCACGATCCTGACCGGCGATCCACCGCGGCGGTTTGCCGCGGCCGGACCATGTGCTACCGCTTTCCGGATCGCGGTATTTCGGGGCGACGCCGGCACGCGGACGGCCCACTTTCGCATTCTTGCCACGGCCGCCACCCAACTCGGTGAGCGTAATGCCGTAGTCGGCCATCTTCTGCTTGATCTCGTTCAACACTTCCGCGTATTCGCGCGACTTTGCTTCTTCGATCTGCTTTTCCAGCTTCTCTCGCTGCGCGAGTAGTTCCTTGTAGGAAGACATAGATTCCCTTATGGTTTGGATAAATGACTACCGGTCTTGAGCCGGTTTGCCCTTTGAAGACGTTCATGCCTCGGAATTTGCAGGCGAGATTAACACAAAACTGAAAGCGTGGAAAAGTCCAATTCTTAAATCAATCATGTTTCATTTCAAAAAATTTCATTAACCTGCATCCTACAAGCCTTTGGTTTACCTCTTTTTCGCAGGTTATGGAAAAGACCGCCGGAGCGTCGGTAAATGTTCAATTTAATTCCCAGATCATGAAAATTAATATGTAAATTGTGTGGAAACATTTCACGACGTGAGAGCTTCCGGCGTGATACTGGCAAAAAAATGAGATAAACAGTCCGGATGCATCGAAAGATCGGTGTTTTCCCGAAATAGTCGCCGTCACGAACCATTCATATGGCGGGTCATGCAATCTTCTAGTGCCGCATGCAAGAATTCGGTATCTTTTGCCACTGTTTCGAATACGAAGCGGCTTTTCAGGTTGCGGCTCTTCAGATCCGCGCCGTAACGGTCCACACCCAATAGTTCGAGATGACCGCGCCGCCGCGGATGTGCGTCAAAAAACGCCAGCAATGCCTCCTCTTCGTCGAATGCAAGGGGTTCGAGGGGATCGAGTTCATTGCCGTCGAGCCAACCCATCGCGCCAAAGCCCCCGATGTAGCGCATTCGTTCGATCGTCATCACCCAGAAGCTGAAGTCGCCGAGCGCCAGGTAACGCTCGGCGTCCGGGTGATACCGCAGATAACGGCGCACCATGGCCGGCTCTGGTTCGACGATCTCGAACGCGCCTAGCAGCGTGAGCCGCTGGCCGTTGAGCACGTCGCCATCCGGCGCTTGCGAAACGAGAAATCCCGCCCGCGGATCGGCTTGCAGATTACGCGTATGTTCGGCAAGGCGGCTCACCAGGATCGTCGGACGATGCCGTGCATCGGGCCCAAACGGCAGGATCGACGGATACGGGAAGCCCTCGGGCTGGCGCGAATGAGTCGCGAGCGTGCCGGCAGCGGCTTGATGCAACAGATGAAGCGGAGCGTGAGCGGGAATGTTCAAGTGCGCGTCCTCAGTGGATGGCGAGCCGCAGGCCGACGCAAGGCGGCGGCGCGGCGGTCATTCTGGATAGAAGTAGATATTAGTGCAGCGCAAGCCTGCACGACCGCAGCCGCTTCGTTAGAATCGAAGCTTCGCTTTCAGGCGGCTTTCTCGACTCCGCCTGTGTTCTGTTTTCCCATCCACGAGACTTCTGTGTCTGACCGCTCTTCCGACTTTTCCGCGCTCCCCGCTGCCCACCGCGACCTGCCGGCCGCCTCACTGCGGCGCGCCCGCATCGCGACCATGGCGGTCTTCTTTATTGCCGGGATGATGTACGCGTCATGGGGGGTGCATGTGCCGACCGTGCGCGACCGCTTCCATCTGAATCCGGCGCTACTGTCCTTTGCGTTGCTGGCGGTGGCGGGTGGCTCGATTACCGCAATGGCAACCAATGCGTCGTGGATTGCCCGCGTGGGTACGCGGACCGCGTGCCTCACCGGCGGATTGACCATGGCCGTCTGCGCAGCGCTGATCCTCGTCGTGCCGACCTACTGGTTGCTGCTGATCGTGCTGGCAATCTTCGGCGCCGGGCTGGCGACGCTGGACGTGGCCATGAACGCCGAAGCGAGCGCAGTCGAGCAGGCCCTCGGACGGCCGATCATGTCCTCGCTGCACGGCATGTTCAGTGTCGGCGGGATGGTAGGCGCCGCCGTGGGCGGAGCCCTGCTGTCGCGTGGGATGGCGCCTGAGATGCACCTTGTGTTGGTCGCCGCCCTGAGCGCGCTCGTCCTGCTGGTCGCCTGCCCTGTCGTCTTGCCGCATGTGCCGCACGCCGATCATCCGGATTCCGCGACGCCGCGCGCCAACCGTTGGCGCTCTCCCGCGCTTTGGGCGTTGGGGGTGACGGCGCTGGTCGCGTTGATCGCCGAAGGGGCGATGTACGACTGGGCTACCGTCTATATGCGCGACGTTGTCCTTGCCACGCCGGCGCTCGCGAGCGCGGCCTACGCGGCGTTTTCGGGCGGTATGGCAGCGGCCCGCTTCGGCGGCGACGCCGTGCGCGCCCGTTTCGGCGCGCCGCAACTCGTGATGGCGAGCGCCTCGCTCGCGTGTGCGGGGATGATCGGCGCACTGCTGCTGCCCAATCCGTTCGCCGCGTTGACCGGTTTCACGCTGATGGGTCTTGGCTTGGCGAACATGATGCCGGTGCTGTTCGCGGCGGCCGCGCGGGTCGAAGGCATTCATCCGGCCGAAGGGCTCGCGCATGTCGCGGGGCTCGCTTATTTCGGACTGCTGCTCGGGCCAGTCATTATCGGCGGGGTCGCGCAGGTGACCAGTCTGCCGATCGGGCTGTCGGTGGTGGCAGTGTGTTCTGCGCTAATCGCGTTCGCCGGGCCCAAAGTGTTGCGGCGGTTGAAGATCTGATCAGGACCGGCCCGGTCGCGAATACCGTCACGCCGAGGACCCGGACGTTGCACACCTAGAGGTCGTGATAGGTATCGTAGGTGTTGCAGAAATCGTTGCGCACGACGAAGTTCGTATAGGTCATCGTGACGGAGTCTTCGAGGCCTTCTACGTAGTGCCACCAGCCGATTGGCAGGAACAGCAGGTCGCCGGGTCCGATCGTGCATTCAATCAGGTTCACCTGCTGCAGGGCCGGAAAACGCGTGACGTCGATCGCACTGCCGTCTACCTGCGAATAACAGTGCAAGTGGTTATACATATGCGGCGTATCTGACATCGGAACCAGCTTGACCCGCTTGCGCCCAATCACCTGCGCCATGAAGTTATTGGTCAGGTCATGGTGAAACGGCGTCTTCGTGCCGGCCGGCCCAAACCAGAAAAAACCCGTATCTGGCGACGCGGGATCGAGATACTCGCGAATAGTCGGCACATCCGCCCACAACGCGGCAAGAGACGCGCGATTTTGCGTGGTGTTGTTCGCCGTCATATAAAAATCGTTGGTCGCGCCACTGCCCTCAACCAGATCGACATATTCGCGAAACGGCATGATTCGCTTCAGATTCGGCTGGTTGATTTCGTAGTTGGGATCGGAGTTACGACCAAACTGCACTTCAACTTCGCAATCACCGCAGCGCGCGCGAAAGTAATCAAAATTCCATTGTGTGCGGGCCGGCCACGAATCGAATGCGCCCGTGATAATCACCGGCCGGTTCTGAAAGTAGTAGTGCTCAAAGAATTCGTCACGCGAGAGCCGCTCGCACCGTTCGACTGCGCCGCCACTCTCTCGCATACGGCTCAACTGGCCGTACACAGATAGCGTCCAGTCACGCTTGCGCAAACGATTGCGCATACGCGTACCGCCTTGAAGGTACGGGCTTGCCAACGCGGTGTTGATTTCGAGCGTGGCTTCTGCGGGATTGAATCCCTGTTGCAGCAACGCTGCATGTACGGCGGGCGGCGTCGCGCCCAGCAGCAGATTTTCGGCTATCCAGCGACGCCAGTCGTCGATCGATCGGGTCACGTTTTTCTCCCTGCATGGTGATTCATCCGCTTATTAGACTCTCATGCGGTCACCCAAAAGAAAAGGCGTGCAATCCTAAAAGGATGCACGCCTTAAATCATCCGACAGACGGCAGGCAAAACGCCTACCGTCATGCCACTTGATACTTACATCTTGACCACGTCCAGCAGCGTCTTCTTGCCGCCCTTGTAGTCATACAGCGAGATCACGCCGTGCTGCAGGTCGCCGTGCGAATCGAACGTCGTTTCGCCAATCACGCCCTTGTAGTCCGTCGTCGGCATGGCTGCCAGGATCTTTGCCGGATCCGTCGAGTTAGCACGCTTCATAGCGTCGACGATGATATACACAGCGTCATACGTGAACGGAGCGTAGATCTGGATCGGTTGGCCAAAACGCTTTTGGTACTTGGCTTCGAACGCCTTGCCGCCAGCCATCTTCTCGAGCGCCATACCGGCTTCCGAGCAGACGATGTTGTCGGTTGCGTCGCCAGCCAGGTCGGACAGCTGGTCGGTACAGACACCGTCACCTGCCAGAACCTTGGCACGCAGGCCGAGCTGCTTGGCTTGCTTGGCGAACGGGCCGCCGGTGGCGTCCATGCCGCCGTACATGATCGCGTCAGGGTTTTCGCCCTTGATCTTCGTCAGAATTGCGCGGAAGTCGACAGCCTTGTCGTTGGTCGCGTCATGCGACATCACGTTCATGCCGAGCGACTTGACGGTCTTCTCGCACTCGTTTGCCAAACCCTGGCCGTAAGCCGTCGAGTCGTCGACAATCGCGACGCTCTTCACCTTCAGGTCCTTGGATGCGTAGTTAGCCAGTGCCGGGCCCTGTTGTGCATCGGTGGCCACGACGCGATACGTTGTCTTGAAACCCTGTTGCGTGTACGCCGGGTTCGTTGCCGACGGCGAGATCTGCACGATGCCTGCATCGCTATAGATCTTCGAAGCCGGAATCGAGGTGCCCGAGTTCAAGTGGCCGACCACTGCGACGACCTTGTCGTCGACCAGCTTCTGCGCAACTTGCGTTGCCGTACGCGGGTCAGCCGCGTCGTCTTGGGCGTCGAGTTGCAACGTGACTTTCTGGCCGCCAATCGTCAGACCCTTGGCGTTGATTTCTTCAACCGCCAGACGAGCGCCGTTTTCGTTGTCTTTACCCAGGTGAGCAATGCCGCCGGTAAGCGGTGCGACGTGGCCGATCTTGACGACCTCGTCCGCCACCGCGCCCGTTGCCAACGACGCAAACAACAGGGCCGCAGCGCTGATCGGCAACAGCTTTTGAATCTTGATGTTCATGTAAGTCTCCAGTTTCGGTCCCAAAAACAACGTAATCGCCCTGTGCCCCCCGCTTCCTTCTCGTGTCGCTCAATCCCGTGGACGACCACGCCGGTTGCATCGTTATGCACTTGGCCAGCACGAAAACCAGTCTGTTTGTGGCAGGCGGCTATGCGTACTTGCGCGCAAGTGTAGGCTATCAAATTAAATTGTGGGATTTTTTTGAGGAAGTGGTATGAACACCAATAGCGTTTATCCCACAAGGTCGAATGGAGAACTTGTCGCCATCCCGGAAAGCACCGACCCATGCGGGTTTCCGCTAAGCAGGGGATTTTTTTGGCACGCCCACCTAAAGGTTTTTCCGGCCTAAACCGTTAATTCGCCGAATAAGGAATGGGTGGCTAAAACTGACTCGCCGCACGGCGGAGTTCCGGCGTCAGCGCGTTCTGTACCGGGTAGGGCGCGACGTGTCCTATTTGCTCGCTCAACTGCTGCATTAACAGATTGCGTATGCCGCGTGCATGCCGGCCAGTGATCACGCGGTCACCGAAGTGCGCGGCGATCGCGTCCGCGCCGATATCGCGCCACGCGAATCCTTCCGCCACATGCATCGCAGTGCCGATCACATAACTGCCGGCCGGCAGACCCAGCTCGGCGCGCAACGGCTCGATGGCGCTCAGTGCCCACACGGGGCGTGGGGGATGCTGGCGACTCAACTGGAGCGCCATGCGCCCGAAAAATGAATTATCGAAAACGTTTCAATCGTAGGACGAGAAAGCTGCTGCTGGCGGGATGCCTCCGCGCCGCCTGTGGTCCCGCTGCACGGCCTTCCTTTTAGTGGCAAACTGACCGCCCGCTGCGGGTATTGCCCGCATGCACCCACAGTAATTTGAAGGAGAGTGACGTGAGTGTGACTTCCCGATGGATCGACATCCCCGCCGGCAATGAAAGTTTCCAGGGCTATCTGGCACTGCCCAAAGGCGGCAAAGGTCCGGCCGTCATCATCATTCAGGAAATCTTCGGCGTGAACAGCCATATCCGTGCGGTCGCCGAGCAGTACGCGCAGGATGGCTACGTAGCGCTCGCGCCGGACATCTTCTGGCGCACCCAGCCGCGCGTCGAGCTGACCTACGCTGGCGCTGATCGCGACAAGGGCATCGAAATCCTGCAGAAGACCGACGTCGGTCTTGCCGTGGCCGACATCGGCGCGACGGCGGCTGCGCTGCGCGCCATGCCAGAGGTGACCGGCAAGGTGGCGGCGATCGGCTACTGCTTCGGCGGGCGCCTCGCCTACCTGGCTGCCGCGCAAAATACGATCGACCTCGGCGTGAGCTACTACGGCGGCGGCATCCAGAACCTGCTAGACGAAGCGGCGAAGATCAAGGTGCCGATGCAGTTCCACTACGCTGAGCTCGATCACGGCATTCCGTTGGAAGCGGTGGGACAGGTGCAGGAGCGTTTCGCCGGTCGTGGCGACGCGGAATTCCACATCTATCCGAATGCCGATCACGGCTTCAACTGTACCGATCGTGCCTCGTACAACCAGCACGCGGCAGCGCTCGCACACGGCCGCACGCTGACATTCCTCGGCGAGCGTCTGTAAGTCAGTTACGCTAGCGATACACGATAAGGCACGCCGCCACACACGGCGTGCCGCGTCCCGCGTTTCACCTCGGCCTCCGGCCCCGGCCGCGCGTACGCAAGCCGCGATCCGCGATCCGCCGGCTAGCCTTGCGGCTCGCACAGGCGGCCGCTACTTCTATTTACCGTACCCGCGAGGCACATCCGGCGTGCTATCCGACTACCTGGCCCATGACGCAATCGGCCTCGCGAACCTGGTCCGCACCCGCGAAGCCAGCGCACGCGAATTGCTCGATATCGCCATCGCGCGCGCCGAAGCCGCCAATCCCGCCATCAATGCGATTGTCCTCAAGGACTACGACGCGGCTCGCGAACGCGCGTCACGCGATCATGCGCAGGCACCCGGAGACGGTCCATTCGCGGGCGTGCCTTATCTGATCAAGGACCTGGGCGCACCGGTTGCGGGCTTGCGGATGTCGATGGGCAGCCGCCACTACCGACACTTCGCGCCCCGCGAAGACGCACCCGTCGTGGCGTTGGCGCGAGCCGCCGGCCTGAATATCTTCGCCAAGACGAGCACCTCGGAACTGGGTCAGATGCCCTACACCGAACCCGAACTGTTCGGGCCGTGCCGCAACCCGTGGAGTCTCGATCACACCCCGGGCGGCTCGAGTGGCGGCGCGGGAGCCGCGGTCGCCGCGGGCATTGTGCCGCTCGCTCACGCTTCCGACGGCGGCGGTTCGATCCGCATCCCTGCCTCCTGCTGTGGCCTGTTCGGCCTCAAGCCCTCTCGTGGACGCATTCCGAATCTGTACGGGGCCGCCCCCGGCGAGCTAGGCGTCGATCATGCCGTCTCGCGCAGCGTGCGCGACAGCGCCCTGCTGCTCGATTTGATGACCGGTCAAACGCAGCAACAGCCGCCAGGCGCACCCGGCTCGTTTCTCAGTGCGGTCAGCGAGCCATGTCGACCACTGGCCATTGCCTACGTGACGGACCCGATGCTCGCACCCACGCTGTCCGCCGACGTACGCGCCGCGCTCGACGACGCGGCGCAACTCGCGGCATCGCTCGGGCATCACGTCGAACCGGTCACGCTCGGCATCGACTTCGAAGCGGTGCGCCATGCCTTCCTGATGCTGTGTTCGGTGACGACTCGCGACATGGTGCTGAACGCGGAGCGCATCACCGGCCGCAAACCCGCGCGCGACGAGTTCGAAATTGCGACGTGGGCGATGGCGCAGATCGGCCGCAAGCTCGGCGAGCGGGAATTGCCCGCCGCACTCGAGGAACAACGCCGGATCACCGTCAAGCTCACCGACCTGCTGTCGCGCTACGACGTGATCCTCTGCGCGACGCTAGCATCCGCGCCGATCAAGATCGGTGAGATGCAGCCGACCCAGAGTGAGCGCATGCAGATGCGCGTGGTCAGCGCGATGCCGATCGAGCCGCTCCTGAGGAAGATGCTGGCGGAAGCCTCCGACAAGGCGTTCGCCTGGGCCGGTTGCACGGAGGTGTTCAATCTGAGTGGACAGCCAGCGATGTCGGTCCCGCTCTACTGGAATGCGCGCGGCCTGCCAGTAGGCGTGCAGTTCGCGGCCGGCGAGGGTGGCGAAGCCACGCTATTGCGGCTAGCCGCGCAACTGGAAGCGGCGCGTCCCTGGTTCTCCAGAAGACCGCCCTTAATGCCTGCACGAATCTGAACGCAGCGCACTAAAGCATGCACTTAGGCGTGCTTGCGGCGCGCGTCGAGATCGGCATGGCGCATGCCGGGAATACAGGCGAGCGCAAAGATCGCTGAAGCTGTTTTCAAGGAGCAAAAAGGCGTCGGTCGCGTGCCGCGGCCGACGCCTTGATAAACCACCGTGGAGAACCGCGCTGTGATGCTGCAGCGCTTTCGCGTCACAGGTCCGGTGCACGGCTCTCACCGCGATCTCATGCCTTCTTGTTGTATGCGCTGCACCAGCCCTTGGCCGAGACCTGCTTGCCGCCGAACATCGGGCAGCCGCCCCACGGATCGGTGGCCTTACCCTGATAGAAACTGCAGTTGCCGCAGTCCTGGCCAGCGGCGTACTTGGCGTACTTGGCCTTGTCGACCTGCGTGGCATCCTGCTTGTAGCCGAGCGCCTGAGCGGTCGGATCGGCTTCGGTGACTTTGGGGGAGTCGGCGAAGGCCTGGCGGGACAACGCGAGCGTCGACGCGACGCCAATGCTCGTAATCAAAAAGCTACGACGTGATGACTTCATGGGGACTTACTCCATTTGTATTGGACCAAACGCCGTTCTGACGACAGCGATCCCCAAGCATAGCAACGAAGTCCCCATGCGTGACGGCACAAATGGCAGACATAAGCGAATCGGTACTGCGGCCCATGGCCGCGCTTGCCGCGTTATCTTCGCTATCTGTCTAGATCCGTCCCACCAGTTCACAGACGCGCTGCGCGATCGCGAAGCACGCGGTCAGCCCCGGCGATTCGATCCCGAACAGGTTGACGAGGCCACGTACGCCGTGCGCGGCTGGCCCCTGAATCACGAAGTCGGCAGCGGGTTCACCGGGACCGGAGAGCTTGGGACGAATGCCTGCATAAGCCGGTTGCAATGCGCCATCGGGCAAAGCGGGCCAATACGCGCGAATCGCCGCATAGAAGGAATCCGCACGACGCGGATCGACGTCATAGTTGATCGCATCGACCCATTCGACATCCGGACCGAAGCGCGCCTGGCCGCCGAGATCGATAGTCAGATGCACGCCGAGGCCCGCTTCGTTCGGCATCGGATAGATCAGGCGGCTAAAAGGCGCACGCCCCGAGATGCTGAAGTAGTTGCCGCGGGCCAGATAAAGCGGCGGCACATGACGCGCGTCGAGTCCGCGAATCCGCCGGGCCAGCGCATTGGCCTGCAGGCCCGCGCTGTTGATCACACACGCCGCGCTGATCGTCGTGGGTGCCGCCCCCCCCACCTTCACGACGAAGCGGCCGTTGCTCGATTCGATCGCCTCGACCGGCGCATGGAACGCGCACACTGCGCCATCGCGTTCGGCATCGCCCTGAATCGCCAGCATCAGTTGATGACTGTCGACAATCCCTGTGCGCGGCGAGAATACCGCCTCCACACATTCAAGCGCCGGCTCCAGCGCCTGCGCCTCAGCGCCGCCAATGCGCATCAGGTCGAGCACGCCGTTTTCCTTGCCACGCGCCATGATGCTTTCGAGCTGCGGAATCTGGTTGCGCGAGGTTGCCACAAGCAGCTTGCCGCAACGCGAATGCGGCACGCCGTGTTGCTCGCAGTAGTCGTACAGCATCTCGCGGCCGCGCACGCATAGCGCCGCCTTTACCGAGCCACGCGGATAGTAGATGCCCGCGTGAATCACTTCGCTATTGCGCGAACTGGTGCCTACGCCGATCGCTTCGGCCGCCTCCAGTACGATCACTTCGTGATCGCGCGCCGCCAGAGCTCGCGCCACCGCCAGGCCTACGACGCCGGCGCCAATCACTACACATTCGATCTGATCCATGTCCCTTGACGCGGCTTACCGCACCGCGCGCTGCCTCGTCCACCGATGAAGATGAAGACAGGATGCGGTCGTTTGATACGGCTCGCTGCTCGCTGTCGAACGCATCCTGCACATATGACAAAATTTTACGGCGCGGTACAGAAACGAATGCCCGCAGTCACAACGACTGCGGGCATCGGATCGCGAACCAGTCCTGGTTCTGCGTGTTGATTCTGTATGCCGCACGGCTTCAGTGTACGCCGTCGAGGGACGAGGCGCTCGCCTCTCACGAGCGGAGGGAGGGTCCAGATGGTTTTGGCCGGCTTAAGGAGGGGCGTTGCTGCGCGTGTCTGGTTGCGGAGCGAGGCATCGCGCTCGGCGCTGGTTCGCACCGTATTGATCTGAACACGCGGCACGGTGTAGCCGCCGGTGGCGAATTGCGCGGGATACGCCGGATCGTTCGGGTTCATGCTCAATTCACCGTCGGCGCGCGCTTGCGCCAGTTCGGCCTTGACCTCGGCACGGGTCTTCGGGCCATTCACGGTGGCGGTGTCATCGCCGCTGGCAAAAGCCGGCACCGCAACGACAACCGAAATCAACAACGCAGCAACGCAGCAACGGGAGCGAGTTTCATGATGGGTTCCAGATTCGTCAGTACCGGTAGATCGGATCTGAGATGAAGCGCCGCCGCCGTCGCGCGCCGCTTCATTTCGGGATAACCCAGTGTAGGCGACGACTATCGAAAAATTATTCTGATAAAGTCAATTAACAGTTACGTTCAGAAGAACAATCCCGGCTCCTTTGTGCCTGATAGCGGCGCGGATGTTCACAGTCCGGGCCTGTCCGCTTGGCTCACAAAATAAAAACTGCCCGAAGGCGGTTTTCTTGTTGCTGCAGAACGGCCCGCGCCGCTCAAAAGCCAATCGGTTTGCGCCGGTTGCCGTAGTCCAGCCGGATATCGTCCGCGCCGATCCAGTCGCGTCCGCCGATCCGCGCCGCCCCGAAGCCGTTCAGGATCGCGCGGCGCATTTCCCGCGGCGACGCGTGTTTCAAGGCATCGAGCGCGGCGGCGCCTAACTCGCCAGGAAAGCGCAGTCCCCAGCCATGGGCCGAGCGGATTTCATCGTAGATGGATTGAGCGATGCGCCGCGCACCATCGTGGTCCGGCGGCGGGATCTCGTAGACGTTCATCCGGTTGAGGATCGGCTCGGGGATCGAGCGCTCATCGTTGGCTGTCGCAATCCAGATGACGTGACCCGCGTTGATCGGAATCTCGGCGAATTCATCGATGAAGGTTTGCGCCGTGTCGTGCTCAAGTAGCGCATACAGTGCCCCGAGCGGATCGTATTGCGAGTCGCCGGTGGCCTTGTCGATTTCGTCGACGGCGATCACGGGGTTCGCGTAGCTCCCATGCACCAGCGCATCGAAGACCTTGCCGGGCTTGGCATTCTTCCATTGCGACGACGCGCCCGAGAGAATCCAGCCCGCCGTCAGCGAACTCATCGCGACGTAGTGATATGACGTGCCAAGAAGTCGCGCGAGTTGCTTCGCAAAATGCGTCTTGCCGATGCCGGGATCGCCGAGCAGCAGGATCGGCATCAGTTCGAGCCGGTCCTCGGTTTCGAGGCACAGCGCGACCTGCTTGCGTACATCGTCGAGTGGTTCGCTAAAGTTGGGCAACGCCTCGACGAGATCATCGATAGACGGCATGCGGTTCGGCTTCACGCAAAAGCGCAGATTGCCGATCTTCAGCATCTTTTCGTAGGTCGCGCGCAACGCCTCATTGGCGCCGTCGCCAAGATCGTTCAGCGCGGTTTCAACCCGCTCGAGGTCGTAGACCTTGCTGAACGACGCCACCGCGATTTCCTGTTTGACCATTGCTGTTGTCATCGCTCACCCCGTGCTGGTCCTGCGGCTGCGGCACCGGCGAGGCGCCGCTTCAGGTTCAGTGTAACGAGACCATATTCGTGCGCAAGCGAGCAGCCGTGCGGGTCTGCTGCTAACACCCGCGTCCAGGGCCGCTCGCCGAGGCCTCTGGTTGAATGGACCGATCTCGTCCTCATCTGAAATGGATTGTTGCTGAACCCGGCCCCTACATTGGTGTCTGAAAGACGTTGCAGGCATCAGGCGTAAGATGAGCGCCTGTCAACCTGCCGGATGCAGCGCTCCCGGAGAGCCGTCAACTATGTGGAAATCCAGTCTCGTCACCGTACTGCTCAGCACGTCGTTACTTGCTCAGGCCCAGCAGCCTGCCGTCCAGCAGGTCGTGCAATGGCAGTTGCAGGTCGTCCGCGACGGCCAGCAGATCGACGCGTTCGAAGGCACGACGACGGTCGGCCAGGCGCGTACCGACACGCACCATCAGGTGGTGCAGCACAACGTTGGGTGCAAGGATGCCCCCGGCGGCAGTATCGATCTGTCGCGCACGCTCACGATCTCGCCGATCCAGGCTGACGCGAATCAAGTGACGCTCGCGATCGACGCGCAGGAAACCCTCGAAGACGACAGCGCCCAGCAAACCGATACCGGTTGCAAGCTGCCGCCGCAGCCGCGCCAGGTCGCGGCCAATCACCCGGGTCTGCGAGTGCCGGCCGGTCAATGGGCCACCTGGCAGATCATCGACAAGAATCCGAACCTTGTGTACCGAATCCGTGCCAGCCTTGCCAATCAGCCCTGATATCAACGAACACCGTGGACAACGCGGCATGCGAAACCCCGAAGAACTCATCCGCGAGAGCCTGCAGCCGAAAGACTTCATCGCGGTCAGCTGGAACCTGCACAAGGGGCGCACGCCGCTCGGCTTTCAGGCCTGGCAGGCGATGCAGCGCTGGGTGCAGTCGACCCACGCCGACGCCTACTTTCTGCAGGAAGCGATGGCGCGGCGCATGCCGGCACCGGTGCTGTCGAGTAGTTTCGGCGCACCGCTGCGCGACCCGGTCGACGATGTCTGGCATTGCCAGGCCACCGAAATCGCCCGCTCGCTGGAGTTGCAGATCGCCCTCGGGCCGAATGTTTTCAAGCCGTCGTGGCGGCACGGCAATGCGATCCTCTCGCCGCATCCGCTCGATCTCGGCGGCCGTTGGGACATCTCCGCGCACCGCTTCGAGAAGCGCGGTCTGCTGGTGGCGCGAGCAACCTTCGGTGGCCATTCTGTGACGCTGCTGTGTGCGCACCTCGCGCTCACGCGCGCGGCCCGTCTGCGGCAAATGAACTGGATTGCTCATTGGATTGCGAAGGAAGCGCCGCAGGGGCCACTCGTGCTCGCCGGCGACTTCAACGACTGGCGCAACGACTCGGTGCCGCTCTTCGGCGAACACGGCCTGTATGAGGTGGCGACCTTGCTCGGCGAATCCGGGCGGACCTTCCCGGCGTTTTCACCGGCGCTCGCTCTCGACAAGATGTTCGTGCGCGGCATGAAGCCGGTTGAGTGGATCCAGCCGACCCAGGAGACCGCGTGGCTGTCGGACCATTTGCCGTATATGGCGCGCTTGCGGGTTGAATAGCGCGGGTTTGGTCCAGACGCGCTGCTGAAGGCGGCATTCCCGGCTGCGGCGCCAACTGCTTTGGTGGCTAAAGACAGCATTTCAGCCGCTTTCCCGCCCCTTTATGCCCCTCTTCGTACCATTTTTGCCCTTTCGCCGTCCCACCAGCAGGGTCAATGCTGCGCTGCGCGACGGGTTTCTGTATCATCCCAAAAACCTGTTGTGAGGACGCATGCCTACCGGCACGCGATCCGGTCACCGGACGGCGAAACGCACCACGCGAATTTCGCCCATCCCAGTACCGCTGCTGAACCCCGGCTGTACCCCCGCCGACGTGCTTCGATACGTGCCGTTCCCACGCCTAAGCCGCAAGTCCGGCCACCGCTTGAGCGCGCTCGATGCCGTGCCGCCACCCTCGGACGGCAAGCGCGGTAAAATGGCGGATTGCGCATCATTTTCCTTTAGCAGTCGGTCAGCAATGGGGTTAGCGCAGCATTGCCCTTGCCGTGCCGGCCGGCTAATCGTCTGGCCGTCTTTGTTTTCGCACCATCCAAGAAGCCATGAGCAACCTGAATTCACAAACTGTCCTGAGCGTCCATCACTGGACCGATACACTGTTCAGCTTCACCTGCACGCGCGACCCGTCCTTTCGCTTCGAAAACGGCCAGTTCACGATGGTGGGCCTCGAAGTCGACGGCAAGCCGCTGATCCGCGCCTACAGTCTCGCGAGCGCGAACTACGAAGAGCACCTCGAATTCCTGAGCATCAAGGTCCAGGACGGCCCGCTCACCTCGCGCCTGCAGCATCTGAAGGTCGGCGACGAAGTCCTGATCGGCAAGAAGCCGGTCGGTACGCTGATGGCGGACAACCTGTTACCGGGCAAGACGCTGTGGCTGCTGTCGACGGGCACCGGTCTCGCGCCGTTCATGTCCATCATTAAGGATCCGGACATCTACGACCGTTACGAGCGCGTGGTGCTCACGCACACCTGCCGTTTCGTCGACGAGCTGGCGTACAAGGAATACATCACGGACCACCTGCCGGCGCACGAGCACCTCGGCGAACTGGTCCAGGAAAAGCTGCTGTATTACCCCACCGTCACGCGCGAGGCGTTCCAGAACCGCGGCCGGATTACCGAACTGATCGAAACCGAAAAGCTGTTTGCGGACCTCGGCGTGCCCGGCTTCTCGCTGGAAGACGACCGCGTCATGCTGTGCGGCAGCCCGCACATGCTGCGCGATACGCGCAAGCTGCTCGACGACCTGGGCTTCCAGGAAGGCAGCAACAACGCACCGGGCCACTACGTCGTCGAAAAGGCGTTCGTGGGCTAAGTCACGCGTTCTGCTGATCGCCCCGCTCGCCGCCGCGCGGTTGAGCCTCGAGAAACCGGAGCCTTCGCGCTCCGGTTTTTGCTTTTGGGCGCTCGATTGAAAACCCTCGTGGGTCGTTTTTGGGGCCTGGCGCCCCCTTCACGGTGGCGCGATCTGCCACGGCTCTAACCCAAATATTGACAACCGCATTAGTTACAATTCCAGCGTCCGGCTTCACCTTGAGTGTCAGCATTTTTCCTACATGCAAAATGCATATGACATGTCAAGCACATCAAATTCATGGCGCAAAAAACCCACGCCAAGCCTTATGCAATCTGCTTCTTTTCTTTTTTTGGGATATGATCGCGGCGCATCGGTGGGGGACGGTCATGCCCCACCAGGGTTACATCCAATTTGTTACTGAATGTAAATTTCGTTACGCTACGACGTAGCGATTTGTCCGTCGCCGTTGTGCGCATCGGGCACATCACGAGGCCAGAGATTCGCATGCGTTCCCTTGTCTTCACACCGTTGAAGCGCACCTCGTTTGCTGTGCGAGCAGCATCCTGAGCAGGAGAGTCATGGATACGTCAATCGTCGTCCCGATTACCGCGCATGTGCCCCCTTCCAGCGCCCGCGACGGCCTCGATCGGCTGAGCGCTGTCGGCTCCGCCGAGCGCGAAATGGCCCGCCTGCGCGCCCGCATCCGCGAACTGTCCGCTGAACTCGTCCATGCACAGGAAGCCGCTTGCCATCGCGTAGCCCGCGAACTGCACGACAGCGTCGGCGCCGAACTGACTGCGACGCACTTTGCGCTCGCCAATGTCGAGACCTGGCTGCCCGCCGATACGTCACCGCAATGCGCCGCCGCGCTCAAGATTGCCAATCGCTCGCTTAACGCCGTCAGTGATGCCACCCGTCATGCGGTCGCTGAATTGCACGCGCCTTCGCTCGAAACCGGCATCGTCGGTGCGCTGTCGCAATGGACTGGTGACTTCGCCTCCCGCACGCAATTGCGCACCAGCTTCGTATGCCCCGCCGACGTCCGGCTCACGCGCTTGCCCGCGGATGCCGCGCTCGCGATCTTCAGGGTCGCTCAGGAAGCGCTGAACAATATCGCCAAGCACGCACGCGCCAGCGCGGCCGACGTCCGCATTGAAGCGAGCCGCCGGCACCTGATGCTCGTCGTCAGTGACGACGGCATCGGCCTCGCGCTACGCGCCCGCCCCCGCCGCGGCCATTTCGGCCTCGCCGGCATGCGCGCCCGCTGCGCGGCCTTCGACGGCAGCGTACAGATCAGCGCCCGCCGCCCCGACGCCGGCACGCCCGCCCGCGGCACCACCGTGCGGGCGCGTTTCGCGTGGGATGCGATGCTCGCCGGCGCCGCGTCCGCCGACCGCGTCGCGGCCAGCGCCGCGCCCTTCTCTTCGTGAGCGTGCCGTCATGAGCCTGCGCATCCTGCTCGCCGACGACCACGCCGTGGTCCGTCAAGGCGTGCGGCAACTGTTGATGGACCGGGGCGTGGCGCTCGAGGTAGCCGAAGCGGAAACCGGCGCCGAAGCGCTCGCGGCGGTGGCAAAGCAACTCTTCGACGTCGTGCTGCTCGACATCTCGCTGCCCGACATGAACGGCGTCGAAGTGCTCAAGCGCCTCAAGCGCAAGGCGCCGCGCGTGGCGGTGCTGATGTTCTCCATGTATCGCGAAGACCAGTACGCGGTCCGGGCGCTGAAGGCCGGCGCCGCCGGCTACCTGTCGAAGACCGTCGATACCGCGCAGATGATCAGCGCGATCCACCAGGTCGCAGCGGGCCGCAAGTACGTCAGCCCGGCGATGGCCGAGGCGCTCGCCGACTATGTTTCGTTCGACGGCGAGCAGTTGCCGCACGAAAAGCTGTCCGATCGCGAATATCAGACCCTCTGCATGCTCGCCTCCGGCAAGCGTCTGACGGACATCGCCATTGCGCTGTCGCTGTCGGTCAAGACCGTGAGCGTGTACCGCACGCGGCTGCTCGAAAAGATGAAGCTGCGCAATAACGCCGAACTCACCTTCTACGTAATGAGCAACCGGCTCGTCGACCTGAATCCGGCCATGGCCGGATAGGGGCTTAGCGGGGCACAGCAGCGGGGTGCGGCGAGAAGCTGCGGCTATCCCAGAAATGTGACGGGTGTCACATCCGGTAAACTAATGGGTTCCCCGACATTCGGCGCGCAAGATGCGTGCACCACCGGAGACCCACGCCAATGTCCCTGTTTCGCAAGAAAAGCGTCGAGCACATGCTCGCCGCCAGCACCCAAAGCGGCGGCTTGAAGAAAACCCTCGGCGCCCTTGACCTCACTTTCCTCGGTGTCGGCGCCATTATCGGCACCGGCATTTTCGTCCTGACCGGCACCGGCGCCGTGCAGGCCGGCCCAGCGCTGATGTTGTCGTTCGTCATCGCGGCTATCGCCTGCGGCTTCGCGGCGCTCGCGTATGCCGAGTTCGCCTCGACCATTCCAGTCGCCGGCTCGATCTACACCTATTCGTACGCCACACTCGGCGAGCTGGCCGCGTGGATCATCGGCTGGGACCTGATGCTCGAATACGGGCTCGCCACCTCGGCTGTGTCGGTCGGCTGGTCGGGATATCTGCAGTCGCTGTTGTCGGGCTTCGGCGTAACGCTGCCGGTCGCCTTGACGGCTGCACCCGGCGCGCTGCCCGGTCACGCGACCTTGTTCAACCTGCCCGCCTTCCTCGTGATGATGGCCATCACCGCGCTGCTGTCGGTCGGCATGCGCGAGTCCGCACGCATCAACAACATCATGGTGGCGATCAAGGTGATCGTCGTGCTGCTGGTGATCGGCGTCGGCGTGTTCCACGTCACCCCTGTCAACTGGCATCCGTTCATGCCGAACGGCTGGAATGGCGTGTTCGGTGCGGCAGCGGTGATGTTCTTTGCGTTTATCGGCTTCGATTCCGTGTCATCCGCTGCCGAAGAGGTGAAGGATCCCAAGCGCGATCTGCCGATCGGCATCGTTGCGTCGCTCGGCGTGTGCGCCGTGTTGTACGTGGCGGTTGCGGCGGTCGTGACGGGGATCGTGCCATCGGCGCAGTTCGCCAATATCTCGCATCCGGTGTCGTACGCGCTGCAAATGGCGGGCGAGACATGGGTGGCCGGATTTATCGATCTGGGCGCCGTGCTCGGCATGCTGACCGTGATTCTGGTGATGGCCTACGGCCAGACTCGCGTGATCTTCGCCATGTCGCGTGACGGACTGCTGCCCGCCAGGCTCTCCCGCGTGCATCCGCGTTTTGCGACGCCGTTTTTCACCACGTGGCTCGTCGGCATTTTCTTCGGCCTGATCGGCGCGCTGGTGCCGCTCAACGTGCTCGCGGAGCTGATCAATATTGGCACGCTGGCGGCGTTTTCGATGGTGTCGATCGCCGTGCTGATCCTGCGCAAGACGCACCCGCAACTGCCACGCGCATTCCGCTGCCCGGGCGTGCCGGTGGTACCGATGCTCGCCGTGGCGTCGTGTCTGTTCCTGATGGTGAACCTGAAACTGGTCACGTGGATTGCATTCGTGATCTGGCTGCTGGTCGGCATGGTGATCTATTTCGGTTACTCGCGCCGTCATTCGAAACTTCGGCACGGGTTGCAGCACCACTGATGTACCGGCCCCGCGAGGCAGAACGCCGCCCACCGGCGTTCACGGGCCCTCGCCAGCCTTCACTGCCCCGAAACGGCACGCCTGCTTGCTCAGCGTGCCGTTTTTTATTTGGCTACACGATGCATAGCCAGCCGCGGATCGTTTGCCCTTTCTTGCGCCGGGATTCAAGAAATGCCCTGTCCCGATAGTGACAGCTTAAATTAACTTAATCGATCTCAGCCCGCTCGATGTAAAACACGTTCACAAGAGACGGAACGTTTTCGAGACGAACGGATGTGCTACATATCGTCTGACGTCACGTGAACACCCCCACCCAATTTAATATGTATACCTAAATTATTGACGTATTTGATGTCCAATTTTGACGAGCCGACGTATGTCGCTTTCGCGTGTTTCCGAATCACCAAGTTGCTACCGGAATGACGCGAAAGCGCAGTCGAAATTGATTAAACCTATCGCCGTGCCTTCGACGGCCACGCGATCCACAATCGAGCAAGACTGCGTATGCTGAACAAGCCGATCCCACCCCGACCCAACGATGTCCCACCACCACTGAGGTTCGCCTACCCGTTCCGGAGGAAAGACGGTAAGGAGTTTATCGATGAACACGAATTCCACGGGCTGCTGGCCGGGGAAAGCACCGGGTTCCTTCCGCCAGCGCCGTTACCGGATAGACCTGAATCACGCCGGTCAGGGGCGCATTGGCTCCCTCGTAGCCCATCGGTCCGAAGGAGGACCAGGCGCAGAAAAGTGTGGTCGGACGCGACGGCAGGAACGCGCATTGGTGGAAGGTCAACAGCGCGGACTCACGTCACGCGCCCATTACAGGTTGGGTGCGGGAAAGCAACTTCCCCGGGGGGCGGGTGACGTTGGAAACCCCGTATAAATGGGTCGACTTCGAGATCCATCAAGGGAGACCACGATCCGATGCACACGATGTTCGCGACGCCGAAGGCGCATCTCGATTATTGGTTGGAAGCCGACGAACCTGATGTTCCGTCGTTATCGAAGCTGAATCCGCTAGCCGCACAGATCTACCGCGCGGTGTTTACCAAGGGCGACGGCGCGCAGGCAGCAGACGAGTTGCGAAACGCGTGGCGCGCCCCCTGATACCAGCTCCGGCTATCGCGCGTCATTGTGAGACACGAAAGCGAGTGGACCAACCCCGGCAAGTGGAAACAACTCGAGGAGTGAATCGAACAGCGTACGGCACATGATCCCACCCATGACGAGGAACTCAAACGCATTTCGAAGCTGGTGTGGTGGAATGAAGTAGCGGAAAAGATTGATGGCTTCCCGTCGTCATCGGATGTGTTCCACATTCATCCGATCGTGCTGGTGGGTAATTTTCTTGTCAGCGCAGCTGCACTCACCATTTCCGAGCAAGGATTGTGGTTCATATTTAGGCGAGAGGCTCGAGCCGACGTAAGCAACCATCTACACTGGCCCGGAGGATCAAGCGGTGTCACTCTGGGTCCCGTCGACAGGCGAGATCTCGAAGTCCGGCTATACAAAAACGGGGAATATAAATGAATGGGAACGCACTGTTAGAAAAATACCGACGCTTCGTCCTGTTTGCGTCCATGCTATTTGCGTTGTGCTTTTGTCCGCCCGCAGAGGCGGAATCTGCAGTAACGTCTATCTTGCCCGCCGAACTCATTGGCACATGGCAAGTTGCGGATGTACACATCGACAAGCGTTCAACTCGCAGCCGACAATATGACGAAGGGGATGAGCGCCTTTTGGGACGACTTTTCACGTTTGCTCCGACAGCAATAACCACTAACACACCCGACGCCTCCCGTCCCTGCCTCGCGCCCGTCGTGGCATCCCAAACGATCACCACGGGAGCGCTTTTCCGAAACAGCTTTGCGCGGCGTTTGACTAGGCCGGAGTACGTATCGCCAGCCGATTTTGATGTTCATGTTCAGCCGTCCCGAAACGTCAGCGTCGTGAGCGTCGAATGCGGAAACACCGTCTGGAACTCAGGAATAGGTGGTGACGAAGGCCTTCGTGGCTCGTGGCTCATCTTGCAATCGCAAGATAGCGCGATCATGCATTGATATGACGATACTTTGCTTGTTCTAAATCGCGTCCGTAAAGACGCAATTCCTACACCGTCGTTTAAGTGCGTCCAGGCGCGAGTTCCCGCAGAGGATGCTATATGCCATTCACTGGGATTGGCGCCACTCGATCGTAGCGTCGCAGCCTTATATGGGAGGCTAGTGGCGACGAATGCTAATAATGACCGTAGCTCCGCCCGTGTTGAGCTTGCGACCTCCCAACGCGAGTGGGTCAGGAAAAGAGACGGGTGCGCGTTGGATGAATCCTGTCTAACTCGCGCAATGACCACTCGACTGCAAGAACTCCACGACGTGGCATCAACCCCCTCCTAGAAGTGAATTGCTGCGTCGCAACATATCCATCCACCATCAACATTGTCTAGCGACGATCTATCTGTCGGCAAAGACACACTTCCGGATACAGCATGCCGATTGTTCTTGCCGGGGCCGCTCGCCGTGCCAGGCCGCCGGACGATTTCCCCGGATAGCACGCCTGTCCGATTTGTGCTTTACTTTTCGGTGGAACCATAAAAAGCACAAACCGAAGCGAGCCCTCACAGCAGGCAGGCAGAAGGTAGTGAACGTGGGCCCGCGCCGGTCTCGATCCCCCAAGGAGACAGTTCATGGCGATCAGCATCAGTCTGACGGTGAACGGCGCGCCCGTTACCGCCGAAATGGAGCCTCACACCCTGCTTGTCCAGTTTCTGCGCGATCAACTCCGGCTCACCGGCACGCATATCGGCTGCGACACCGCCCAGTGCGGCGCGTGCACGGTTCATCTGAACGGACGCGCGGTCAAATCGTGCAATATCCTCGCCGTGCAGGCTGAAGGCGCCGAGATCACCACCATCGAAGGCCTCGCCAAAGACGGCGAACTACACCCCATGCAGACCGCGTTTCGCGCATGCCACGGCCTGCAGTGCGGTTTTTGCACACCGGGCATGGTGATGAGCGCAACCTCGCTGGTGCAACATCAGCCCGACCTCACCGAAGCGGACGTGCGGTCCCAGCTCGACGGCAACCTGTGCCGCTGTACGGGGTATCACAACATCGTCAAGGCCGTGCTCGAAGGCGCCGCCGGCATGAAGTCCGGCGCCGCCACTCTGGCGACCGACAAAGTCACCGCCTAAGGAGCCGACGATGAACGCACCCGACCCGCATCCGCTGATTGGCGCCTCCGTCCAGCGCAAGGAAGACTACCGGTTCCTGACCGGCAATGGTCAGTACACCGACGATGTCGTCCTGCCCCAGCAAACCTACGCCGTGTTCTTGCGCTCGCCGTATGCGCACGCGCGGATCAAGAGCATCGACACGGCGGCGGCGAAGCAATCGCCCGGCGTGGTGGCAATTTTCACCGGCGCGGATATGGCCGCGGACAGCGTCGGCGGCCTGCCCTGCGGCTGGCTGATCCATAGCGTCGACGGCAAGCCAATGAACGAACCGCCGCATCCGGTGATCGCGCATACCAAGGCGCGCCACGTCGGCGATCAGGTCGCGCTGATCATCGCCAACTCGGTGAAAGAAGCGAAAGACGCAGCCGAGCTGATCGAGGTCGATTACGACGTGCTGCCCGCAGTGGTGAATACCGCGCATGCGGCCGATCCAGGCCAGCCCGCCGTGCACGATGAAGTGCCGGACAACGTCTGCTACACATGGGGCCACGGCGACAAGGCCGCGACCGATGCCGCCTTCGCCAAGGCCGCACACGTCACGACGCTCGATATCGTCAACAACCGCCTGATCCCGAACGCGATCGAACCGCGCGCGGTGAACGCGAGCTGGTCGCCGCAGGACGATAGCTACACGGTCTACGTGGCTAACCAGAACCCCCACGTCGAACGGCTGCTGATGGCCGCGTTCGTGCTGTCACTGCCGGAATCGAAGCTGCGCGTGATTGCGCCGGATGTCGGCGGCGGTTTCGGTTCGAAGATCTTTCTGTATGCCGAAGATGTGGCGCTCACGTGGGCGTCGAAGAAAATCCGCCGGCCAGTGAAATGGACTGCTGAACGTTCGGAGGCCTTCATCTCCGACGCGCACGGCCGCGACCACGTGACGAAGGCCGAACTGGCAATGGACGCCGACGGCAAATTCCTCGCCATGCGCGTGCACACGATCGCCAACATGGGCGCGTATCTCTCGACCTTCGCCTCGAGCGTGCCGACCATTCTGTACGCGACGCTGCTCGCCGGCCAGTATGCAACGCCCGCAATCTACGCTGAGGTGAAGGCGGTCTTCACCAATACGGTCCCCGTGGATGCGTATCGCGGCGCGGGCCGTCCGGAAGCGACCTACGTGGTCGAACGGCTGGTCGAAACGGCTGCGCGAGAGATGAATCTCGATCCGGCGGAAATTCGCCGGCGCAACTTTATCCGCACGTTCCCGTATGCGACGCCAGTGGGCCTCGCCTACGACACCGGCGATTACGAAACCACTCTCGCCCGCGCGCTGGAACTTGCCGACGTGAAGGGCTTCGCGGCCCGCAAGCAGGCTTCGGAGCAGAACGGCAAGCGGCGCGGACTCGGCTACTCGTGCTACATCGAAGCCTGTGGCCTCGCGCCGTCCAACATCGCCGGCGCACTCGGCGCGCGGGCCGGTCTGTTCGAAGCGGGCGAAGTGCGCGTGCATCCGACGGGTTCGGTGACGGTGTTCACCGGCTCGCATAGCCACGGTCAAGGGCATGAGACGACGTTTGCCCAGGTGGTCGCGGACCGTCTCGGTATTCCCTTGTCCAACGTCGAAATCGTCCACGGCGACACCGGGCGCATTCCGTTCGGCATGGGCACGTATGGGTCGCGTTCGATTGCGGTGGGCGGCTCGGCCATCATGAAGGCGCTCGACAAGATCGAATCGAAGGCCAAGAAGATCGCCGCGCATCTGCTGGAAGCGGCGGCCGAAGACATCGAGTTCAAGGACGGCGTGTTCCGCGTCGCCGGCACAGACCGCACCAAGGCCTTCGCCGATATCTCACTCGCTGCCTACGTGCCGCACAACTATCCGCTCGACAAGCTCGAACCGGGTCTCGACGAAAGCGCATTCTACGACCCAACCAACTTCACCTATCCGGCCGGCTCCTATATCTGCGAAGTGGAAGTCGATCCGGATACCGGCGAGTGCCGCATCCAGCAGTTCACCGCAGTCGACGATTTCGGCAACGTGATCAACCCGATGATCGTCGAAGGCCAGGTGCATGGCGGTCTGGGTCAGGGGATCGGCCAGGCGATGCTCGAACGCTGCGTGTACGACAACGACAGCGGTCAGTTGCTGTCCGGCTCGTACATGGATTACGCAATGCCGCGCGCGTCCGATCTGCCGAGCTTCACGGTGGAAACCGCAAGGGGCACGCCGTGCACGCACAATCCGCTCGGCGTGAAGGGTTGCGGTGAAGCGGGCGCGATCGGCTCGCCGCCGGCGGTGATCAATGCGATTCTCGATGCGCTGGCGCCGCTCGGCGTGAAGGATCTGCAAATGCCGGCCACGCCGCATCGTGTGTGGTCCGCGATCCGCGCTGCGCAACAACCCTGACCGGAGCAAGCCGACATGTACACATTCAACTATCAACGTGCGGCCGACCCGAAAGCGGCGGTTGCAGCGCTCGCCGGTGACAGCGACGCAAAATTCCTCGCCGGCGGCCAGAGCCTGCTGCCGACCATGCGCCTGCGTCTCGCGCAGCCATCGAAACTGATCGACGTCACGCGGATTGCCGCGCTCAAGGAGATTCGCGTCGACGCCAACACGATCACGGTTGGTGCGGCGGTTTGCCACGCGGACGTCGCCGATCATGCCGACATCCAGCGCGTCTTGCCTGGGCTCGCCAGTCTCGCGAGCCATATCGGCGATCGCCAGGTACGCGCGCTCGGCACGATCGGCGGTTCGCTCGCGAACAACGATCCGGCGGCGTGCTATCCGGCTGCAGCGCTGGCTCTCAACGCCACGATCGTGACGGACCGGCGGCGCATCGCTGCTGACGACTTCTTTGTCGGCATGTACGAGACCGCGCTCGCACCCGACGAACTGATCACCGCCGTCGAGTTTCCGGTTGTCGAGCGCAGCGCGTACGAGAAATTCCGCAATCCGGCTTCGCACTTCGCGCTGGTCGGCGTGTTCGTCGCAAAGCGTGGGGATGGGGTGCGGGTGGCGGTGACGGGCGCGGGCGCATCGGTATTTCGCGCGACGGACCTGGAGAGCGCGCTCACCGCCGACTTTACGCCGGCGGCCGCGCGTGCCGTCACCGTGTCTGCGGACGAACTGAACACGGATATGCACGCCAGCGCCGAGTACCGGGCGCATCTGATTCCGGTGCTGGCGGCACGGGCGGTGGCCACCGCGAACGGTTAGTGCGGCGTGCCGCGCAGGGCGACGGGATGGCTCAACGCGGCGGCAGCTTTGCCGGTGCCGCCTGACGCAGGGCGAAGCCGACCAGTCACGCGGCGGCGCGTTTCCCGCATCGCCTGGCCCGGCGCAGCCGGGCCGTTTGGTTTTACCGCCGTCCGGCTTCGGGAGCATCATGCAGCCAGCTTCAATCGACGACACCCTCGCCCAGCTCAGCGCGCAAGGCTATTTCGCGAACCGCGAACTGGCGACCGCACTGTTTCTCGCGCTGCGCATGGAGCGGCCGTTGTTCGTCGAGGGCGAACCGGGAGTCGGCAAGACTGAGCTGGCTAAAGCGGCCGCGGGCCTGCTCGGCACCTCGATGCTGCGGCTGCAATGCTATGAAGGGCTCGACACGGCGAGCGCGCTCTACGAGTGGGACTACCCGCGTCAGATCATGGCGCTGCGGCTGTCGGAAGCCGCCGGTGAGCGGCCCGGGAACGACACGTTATATCGCAGCGAATTCC
>Ga0116109_1000057_pt1 | contig 30970 bp, 19 predicted proteins | sample June2015DPH_8_10_2_FD_89718 | JGI IMG/M metagenome (GOLD analysis project Ga0116109, IMG submission 89718) | Peatland microbial communities from SPRUCE experiment site at the Marcell Experimental Forest, Minnesota, USA - June2015DPH_8_10 | ecosystem: Environmental > Terrestrial > Soil > Wetlands... | reverse complement strand
CGTAAATCGCAGCAACACTGAACGGGCGGCAGCCTCGAAACAAGCCATTCATGGGAATTTTCTCGTTCGGCAAGAAAGACGACGCGCCTACCCGGCGTGGCGCAAACACCAGTTCCACCCGGGCCGCCCGTGGCGAGCGCGTGGAGCGGCGGACCCGCCGCACGGAACGGCCTGACGCCGATGCGATGCTGCTAGACCCCACGCTGCCCGAAAAGCAGCGTGCGCGCCGCCGCCTCGTAGGCGCGATCGCGATGGTGGTCGCAGCTGTGGTGATTTTGCCCATGGTGCTCGATTCGCATCCGAAACCTGTCACCGACGATATCGCCATCGATATCCCCAATCGTCCGGCGCCCAAAGCGGCCGCCGACGATGAAGACACCCAGGCGGGTGTCGCACCCGACAATCCGGCGCCTGATAGCACCGCCAACAGTTCGCTTGCAGCCTCCGGCGTGGCTCCGGCCCCGGCAGCCCCTGCCACGGCGAATGCCATGACGCAGCAAGGTGCGGTAGCGGCGTCGGCTGGCAAGACCAGCAAACCGCACACGCCCGTGGTCGCCGCGAATACGTCGCCTGCCACGCCGACACCCGCTCCGGCCAAACCTGCCAAGCCCGTCAAAACACCGTCCGCGCCGATCCAGAGCGCCGCCAACCCGTCCGCTAATGACGCCGACAGCACCGGTACCGGCGCGGCAGATGCCGATTCCGGCACGCCAGCGTCGCCGCCGGGCAGCCGTTTCGCGGTGCAGTTGGGCGCATTCCCGGACGATGCCAGCGCGAAAGCCTGGGCGTCCAAGTTGAAAGCGGCGGGTGTGCCCGCATATACCGAACGTCGGAAGCAGGTGGATGGCACAACCCAGACGTTGTTGCGTGCCGGCCCGTTCGCGGACCGCGCCGCCGCGACGGCCGCGATCGCGAAGGTTCGCGCAGCTGGGCTGACGTCGAGCTCGAACAACGGCTCGGCACAGTAAGTCAGCGATGTTCACTGCCTTCGACTACGCTGTAATGGCGGTGATAGGTTTGTCGGCCCTGCGGGGCACCTGGCGTGGCTTCCTGTCCGAGATGTTCGGGCTCATCGGCTGGGTTGCAGCGTTTTTGATTGCCTGCCATTTCGTTAGCTATGTGGTGCCGTATATGCCGGCCAGGTGGCCGGGCGGCGCGCTGACCCAATGGCTGCTGGCCTTTGCCCTGCTGATCATCGGCGTGATGCTGGTGGTGGGCGTAGCCAATGCGCTACTGAGCCGGCTCGTGCAGGCATCCGGTTTGAGCGGCGTGGACCGCTCGCTGGGTTTGATGTTCGGCCTCGTTCGCGGGGTCATCCTGGTGCTGATTCTGGTCGCCCTCGCAGGCCTGACCGAACTGCCCCAGCAGGAATTCTGGCGCAACGCCTTGCTGCGGCCCTACGCGGTGCAAGGCGTGCACGAACTGAAACCGCTGCTTCCCGAGACACTCGCTGCTTACGTCCGTGTGTGACGAACAGGCGAGCCGTTCAAGAAAGCACGCAGGACACCGGCGCGATCCGGATGCTTCCCCGGCATCGGCCGCCGTTACGAATTTCGTACCTTTGAAGGACATGCCATGTGCGGCATCGTAGGCGTAGTTTCCCAATCCCCGGTCAATCAGCTGATCTATGACAGCCTGCTGCTCCTGCAGCACCGCGGTCAGGACGCAGCCGGTATTGCGACGGCGGACGGTAGTAATTTCCACATGCATAAGGCCAACGGCATGGTGCGCGACGTGTTCCGCACGCGCAACATGCGTAGCCTGCCCGGCACCACCGGTATCGGCCAGGTGCGTTACCCGACGGCCGGGTCCGCGTCGAGCGAAGAAGAAGCACAGCCGTTCTACGTGAACGCGCCGTTTGGCATCATCCTCGCTCACAACGGCAACCTGACCAACTGGCAGCAACTGAAAGACGAGATGTTCCGCGTCGATCGCCGCCACATCAACACCAATTCCGACACCGAAGTGCTGCTCAACGTGCTCGCGCACGAACTGCAGCTCTCCAGCTCCGGCCTGCAACTCGATCCGGCTGCCGTGTTCAAGGCGGTCTCGGGCGTGCATCGCCGCGTGCACGGCTCGTATGCGATCGTCTCGCTGATCGCCGGTTACGGCCTGCTCGCCTTCCGTGATCCGTTCGGCATCCGCCCGCTGTGCCTCGGCAAGCAGGAAACGGCGCATGGCGTCGAGTGGATCGTGGCCTCGGAATCGGTGGCGATTGAAGGTATCGGCTTCGAGTTCGTGCGCGACGTGGCGCCGGGCGAAGCGATTTTCATCGACATCGAAGGCAATCTGCACTCGCAGCAATGCGCGACCAACGCCAGCCTGAACCCGTGCATTTTCGAACTCGTGTACCTCGCGCGTCCGGACTCGGTGCTCGACGGCGTGCCGGTCTACAACGTGCGCCTGCGCATGGGCGATTACCTCGCCGAGAAAATCAAGCGCGAATTGCCGGATGTACCGATCGACGTGGTGATGCCGATTCCCGATTCGTCGCGCCCCGCTGCGATGCAGGTCGCCAAGAAGCTCGGCGTCGAGTATCGCGAGGGCTTCTTCAAGAATCGTTATGTGGGCCGCACCTTCATCATGCCGGGCCAGGCGGTGCGCAAGAAGTCGGTGCGCCAGAAGCTCAATGCGATGGCGATCGAATTCAAGGGCAAGAACGTGCTGATCGTCGACGATTCGATCGTGCGCGGCACCACCTCGCACGAGATCGTGCAGATGGCGCGGGATGCCGGCGCGAACAAGGTGATCTTCGCCTCGGCAGCGCCGCCGGTGAAGTTCCCGAACGTCTACGGTATCGACATGCCGACGCGCGGCGAACTCGTCGCCCATGGCCGCACGGACGAAGAAGTCGCGCGCATGATCGGCGCGGATCATCTGGTGTACCAGGACGTCGACGCACTCAAGCAGGCCGTGCGCGATACCAACCCGGCGCTGAAGGAATTCGAAGCGTCGTGCTTCGACGGCAACTACATCACCGGCGACGTCACGACCGAGTACCTCGATCGCATCGAAACGGCCCGTCTCGCACCGTCCGCGCAATCGGACCGCGACGCCGCCAGCGAAGCGATGGAAGGCGGTGCGGCGCGTTCGCAGCTGCACTTGCAGTTATCGGTGGAGTAAAGACGGTCCCAAACCTGGCGTTTCGCGCCAGGCCCCCGAGGGGGACAGGAAAATTTGGGGCGGCCCTGCGTTTTGTTGCGCGCATGTATGAGGGCGGCGTGTGGCGGCCATGCACGCCGTGCGCCCAGCGTGTTAGCATGATGGCTTGCGTCGATTTGAACTCAGCTTGCGGACGCGGGGCAACCCAAAACAGCTAAAGCGAACGGTGGAAAAAGCAGTAACCGTCCGCCGCCGCTCCAGCTTTCCCCCGCACATGAAGCCCGCTTATGCCGACGCAAAGCGGGCTTTTTTGTTGCCGGCGCGTTTGACGTTCAGCGTGGTGATGGACGATCAACAGTAAGCGTCGGTCTGGAAAACGTGGCAACACGTGACGACACGTGGAAAATGGAACTAGAACCAACATGGACGACTCTCTGAACTTCGACACCCTCGCAGTCCGCTCGGGCACGCTGCGCAGCGACTTCAACGAGCATTCGGAAGCGATTTTCCTGACGTCGAGCTTTATGTTTACAAGCGCCGCCGACGCCGCCGAACGCTTCAAGAATTCCGAGGACAATTACACGTACTCGCGCTTCACGAATCCCACGGTCACGATGTTCCAGGACCGTCTGGCCGCGCTCGAAGGCGGCGAGGCGTGCATCGCGACGGCCTCGGGCATGGCCGCGATCATGTCGGTGGTGATGTCGGCGTTGCAGGCGGGCGATCACCTCGTTAGTTCGCGGAGCCTGTTCGGTTCGACGCTCGGCATGTTCTCGCAGATCTTCAGCAAGTTCGGCATCACGACCACCTTCGTCGATCCGACTGATCTGGACGCGTGGAAAAACGCCGTGCGTCCCGAGACGAAGATGTTCTTCCTCGAAACGCCGTCGAACCCGCTGACCGAGATCGCCGATATCGAAGCGATCGGCAAGGTTGCCAAGGCGTCGAATGCGCTGTTCGTCGTCGACAACTGTTTCTGCAGCCCGGCGCTGCAGCAGCCGCTGAAGCTCGGCGCGGATGTCGTGATGCATTCGGCCACCAAGTTCCTCGACGGCCAGGGTCGCGTGCTCGGCGGCGCGCTGGTCGGCTCGAAGCAATTCATCATGGAAAAAGTGTTCCCGTTCGTACGCAGCGCAGGACCGACCTTGTCGGCGTTTAACGCGTGGGTGTTGCTCAAGGGCATGGAAACGCTGTCGCTGCGCGTTGAAAAGCAGTCGGACAACGCGCTGGAAATCGCGCGCTGGCTGGAAGCGCATCCGGCTGTGAAGCGTGTGTTCTATCCCGGGCTGGAATCGCATCCGCAGTACGAGATTGCCAAACGTCAGCAGAAGGCCGGGGGTGCGGTTGTGTCGTTCGAGTTGAAGGGCGATACGCCCGAAGCGCAGCGTGCGAACGCATGGCGCGTGATCGACGGCACGAAGATCTGCTCGATCACCGCCAACCTCGGCGATACGCGTACGACGATCACCCATCCTGCTACGACGACGCACAGCCGCATTACGCCCGAAGCACGTGCGGCTGCGGGCATTACGGAAGGGCTGATTCGTCTCGCCGTCGGACTGGAGAACGCGGGCGATATCCGCAATGATCTCGCGCGTGGGTTGGCGGGGTAAGCTGGAACGAGAGCTTGGGTGGCAGCGCTACCGCACGGTAGCCGCCTTACCTGCTTCAGCGAACTCGAACAGCGAGGCCGTAGAAGGTGCGGTCTGCGTCTGATTTACCGAGGCGGCTTACCGAGGCGGTTCACAGATGTGATTCACCGCGGTGGTCGCGCATCATCCCATCAGTGGCGCACGGTGCGCCACTGACCGGGTGCGAGCCCGAAACGCCGCGTGAATGCGTGCGTGTAAGCGCTCTGGTCGCCGAAGCCGACTGCGAGCGCGATGTCGGTCAGCGAACGGCGTGGATCAGCGAGCAGCGTGATCGAGATATCGAGCCGCAGACGCTGCAGATAGCGATGCGGTGTCTCGCCAAACGCTTCAATGAATAACTGATGGAAGCGGCGCATGCCGAAGCCGCAATGCGTGGCGAGATCGGCGACGCGCAGCGGTTCCGGGAGATGCGCGCGAAGCCAGCGGTCGATGCGCGCGAAATCGAGCCCCGCGCCAGGCGCGCCGCCGAAAGCAACAGATTGCGTCGTGCCAGCGTCCGCCAGCATGGCCGCGCACAGACGCGCGGCGGCATCCCAGTGAAAACGCCGCGTAGCCGGATCGTCACCCGCTTGCATCCCGCTCGTCGCGCGGGCAGCGATCCGATGCACGAGCTGCGTCAGTGGCGCATCCACTGATACCGCCCGTGCGTGGTCAAACAAACGCTCCGGCACCGCGAGCGACGTCGCAGGCAGATCCAGCACCAGTTGCCTGTTTTCGCCGACACCCGCGTAGTCGTGCTGCGCTCCGGCCGGAATCAGCCACGCCGAACGGGAATCGATCAGTTGACCGACCCCGTCCACGGTCATCACCATCGCACCGTCGAGCCCCAGCACGACCTGATGAAAGTCGTGCACATCCGTTGCCTCGATCGCGCCGTAACGGCGTAACGAAACGCTAGGGGCGGAGATGGCAGCGTGGCTCATCCGCAACCTGAAAACTTAGACTTCGAGCAGTTCGACTTCGAACACGAGCGTCGCATTCGGCGGAATGACGCCGCCTGCACCGCGCACGCCGTAGCCGAGTTGCGGCGGAATCGTCAGCTTGCGCACGCCGCCAACCTTCATGCCCTGCACGCCTTCATCCCAGCCCTTGATGACCATGCCGCCGCCCAATACAAAAGCGAACGGATCGTTACGGTCCTTGCTCGAGTCGAACTTCTGGCCGTCGGTCAGCCAACCGGTGTAATGCACGCTGACCGTCTTGCCGGCGACGGCTTCAGCGCCGGTGCCTTCGGTCAGGTCTTCGTATTTGAGGCCGGATTCGGTAGTCACGGTCGACATGAGTTGCTCCTTAATACAGGTCGTAAAAAGCGACATTGTAGGCGTGTTGGCAGCGCGCCGCCCAGATCTCCGGGTTTGGCTGCGAGTTCTGATGCGCTTGCGAATCTGCAGAGGCCCGGGCGGGTACGCAGCCTGCTTCATGATCGAGCGTGCCTATAATGAGAGTTCCTTCCAATTCCGTGTACTGCCTGAGAGGGCCTCGATCGTGACAACGTCTCCCACCGGAACCGGCAGCGGCCAGCAAGCCGCGTCGGGCGTCTCCTTGTCCGAACGCACCGCGCATCTGTGCGCGGAGGCCGCGCTGTTCATGCGCGACCACGTACTCTCATTGGTATCGCATGACCTGCGCGGTCCGCTTAATGCGATCCATAGCTGGGCCTACGTGCTCGAACGCAAACTCGACGCCAACGACCCGGCCGCGCAGCGCGCCATTGTCGGGATCCGCAGTGGGGTGGATCAGCAGGTCAAGCTACTGGAAACGATCGTCGATACGACTCGCGCCGGCACCAGGACGCTGGCGCTCGTGCGCGAGCCGTTCGCGTTGCAGGCGTTGTTCTCGGATTCGGCTGACGAGGTCCGCGCAGGCCTTGCGAGGTCGCGCGGCGTGTCGGTCGCCTTCGAATCGGGACTCTCTACCGAGCAATTCAACGGCGACCGCGAACGTCTTGCCGCAGCTCTGTGGCTGATGCTCACGTTCGCGGTGGAGGCCAGCGCGAATAGCGCGAAGGTCACGCTCGCCTCGAGCGCCGACGCCACCGCATGGCACGCCGTCATCACCTACGAGGCGACCTTGGCCGCACTCGACGATGCTGCCGTCCCTCATCTGCTCGAACCGTTCGCTCGCACCCAGGCACGAGCGCCGCGCGAAGCGGGACGGATTGCGTGGGTGCTTTCGCTGTGCAAGCGCGTCGCGGAGGCCCATGGCGGCACCTTCGAGCAAGGCGAGATGCAGGACGGCCAGGCTGCGACGCTTGCGCTGCACATACCACTCGTCACGGCTTGACGGCCAGGCTGCGACCTTTTTGTCGCCTGTCTGCCTGCCTGCGTCGCGGCTAAACTTTCATTTAGCTTTCGTCATCTATACTGACAACTTTTGTTGCCGGAGCCCTTTCTCGTGATTCAGGTCGTCGCCCTTATTGGTGCGTTGCTGCTCGTCGCGCTCAACGGATTCTTTGTTGCGGCCGAATTCGGTCTGGTGAAGCTGCGGCAGACGCGGGTGCAGAGCCTTGCCGCGATACACGGCATGCGTGGCCGTCTGCTCGGAAAGGTGCACGGACATCTCGACGCCTATCTGTCCGCCTGTCAGCTCGGCATTACGCTCGCATCGCTGGGTTTAGGCTGGATCGGCGAGCCGGCCTTCGCGGACCTGCTAACGCCGGTGTTCAGCTTGCTGGGTATCGAATCGGAAAAGGTGATCCACGGTGTCTCGTTGTTCTTCGCGTTCTCGTGCATCTCGTTCCTGCATATCGTGGTGGGCGAGCTGGCGCCGAAGTCGCTCGCCATCCGTCAATCCGAGAAGGTGTCGCTGTGGGCCGCCACGCCGCTCTATGGGTTCTACTGGGCAATGTACCCGGCAATCTGGTTGCTTAACACCAGCGCGAACGCGGTTCTCCGCCTGGCGGGGCTGACGGCGGATCATGGGGGCGACGCGCATTACTCAACCGATGAGCTGAAGCTCATTCTGCGCGGCCGCCGCGCCAACGTGGCGAGCGGTATAGGCGCAGCGGACGGTGCGTACAGTCAGGACGAATGGAACACCATCGCGCACTCGCTGGATTTCTCACGCATGACGGTCTCCGATCTGATGCGCCCGGCCTACGAGATGGTGGGACTGCGGCGCGATCTGCCGTTGCGCGAAAACATGCAGGTAGTCGCACGGCATCGCTTCAGCCGCTATCCGCTGTTCGAGGATGCCTCGGGCGAACGCGTGGCCGGCATGCTTCACCTGAAGGATCTGCTGCTGGCGCGCCACGCAGGCAGCACGCTTGACGATCTCTCGAACTATGTCCGGCCGGTTCAGTACGTGAAGCCGGAAATGCCAGCGCTGGAACTGTTCCGGCGCTTTCGCAAGGGTGCGCCGCATATGGCCCTCGTCGGACACAAGAACGCGGCGCCGATCGGCTTTCTCACGCTCGACAATCTGCTCGGCGCGCTGGTCGGGCAAATCCACGACGAATTCCGTCAGGGTGATGCCGACTGGACCCGCATGGACGACGGCACGTTGATGGGCAAGGGCAGTTTGCCCGTAGTGTCGCTGGAGCGGGCGCTGGGAATCGATATTGACGAAGGCCGCGCCGAATCGGTTGGTGGACTGGTGATTCAGGCGCTCAACGATCTTCCGAACGAGGGGCAGCGGGTCGAGTTTGATCGCTTCGATATCGTCGTCAAGAAGATGAAGGGGCCGCGCATTCTGCTGGTGCGGGTCTATCCGAAGAGCTTCGATGATGAGGGTGGCTGATCTGCGTTGACGTAGTTCATCGAGCGGCGGTCCTCGCTTCGCCGGCGCCGCTCCACTCGCGGCGCATCATGAATTCCAGAGCCCGGTTAAAATCGCCCTTCGACACCATCCGGGGGGCGCCATGGGATATCTGCTTGTGCTGTTCGTAGGGCTGCTGGCGGGCATGCTGAGCGGCGTGATCGGCACAGGTTCATCCATGATGCTGATGCCCGTGCTTGTCATGTTGTTCGGGCCGCAACAGGCCGTGCCGATCATGGCGATCGCTGCGATCATGGGCAATCTGGGCAAGATTCTGGCGTGGTGGCGTGAAGTCGACTGGCGGGCCTGCGCGGCGTATTGCTCAACTGCCGTGCCCGGCGCGGCGCTGGGTGTGCGTACGCTGCTCGCGTTGCCGCCGCATGCGGTTGAGCTCGCACTCGGCCTCTTCTTCCTCGCCATGGTGCCGACACGGCGCTGGCTGGCGCGCCGTTCGATTCAATTCTCTCTGCTGCATCTCGCGCTGATTGGCGGCGTGGTGGGTTTCCTGACGGGCATCGTCGTATCAACCGGGCCGATCACCGTGCCGGTGTTCATGTCGTACGGGCTCGTAAAAGGCGCATTTCTCGCGACGGAAGCAGCCGGATCGCTCGCGGTGTACGGCACCAAAGTCGCTGTATTCAAGCACTTTGGCGCATTGCCGTTGCATGTTGTGTTGGATGGTCTGATTACCGGTTCGGCACTGATGGCAGGCTCGTTCGCCGCGCGCTATGTCGTGGTTCGCATGAGTGCCCGCACCTTCAAGCTGGTGGTCGACGGCTTGATGCTGTCCTCTGGACTTTCGCTGCTGTGGGCCGCAGCAAGATAGTCTCGATCCACGGACCCCTCAGCCGATAGAGGCTTCGAACACGCGCCGGTAGTTGCCGCCGAGGAGTTCGCCATCCTGAGGAGTTCGCCAGACTTCGATACGCTTGCGCTCGGTAGTGACGTGTGTAACGACTGTGTCGGTGACGACGGTCAGACAGATGACGTTCATGCGGTCGGCGCCGCTGCGTCGGGGCGGTTAGGAACACCGGGCGGCTAGGGTCTGGCGGAAGCTGAAATGTATGGGGCGCCCCTCAAGCCCGCGGCACCCCATCCTCCACCAGCACCGCCACCGGCATCGCCGCGAGCGCATCGCGCAGCAACAGCAGGCCGTCATCCTCGACCTTGGGCGCAGCGGTGCTCATCCAGTCGAAGAGCGAGCGCGAGGTCAGCTCAGCGGGCATCTCGACCGCCGTATCCTCCCACCGCGCTGCGTCGACGAGTGGCAAGTCGTTGCCCTCGTCCAGCAAGCCCGCAGCGAGATGTGTCACGATGGTCACGGCCCACGCGTTGGCATGCCTTCGCGCAAACGCGATCACCTGTGCCGCGTGCTTGCCCTTCACAGTCAGAGGCAAATACGCGCCCTCGCTCAGCAATTCCGGCAGATGCGCACGCAGCGCCAGCAAGCGCTGCACAACGGCCAGTTTCACACGTCCATTGCGCCAGTCAGACAGAAAGTCCGACGGCGGCGTTTCAACCAGCCACGCCGCACGTTGCGCAAAATCGACGGGGCGGCGATTGTCCGGATCGACCAGACTGAAATCCCACAGCTCGGTGCCTTGATACAGATCGGGCACGCCGGGCGAGGTGAGTCGCAGCACGGTCTGCTGCAAGCTGTTGATCGCTCCTGCCTGGCTGATCCGTGTGACCAACGCGGAGAGCTCATGCAGGAAGCCGTCGCGCCGTTGCGGCGCGAGGATATCGAACAGGAAGTCCCGGCACGCCTTCTCATACGTTTCGTCGGGCGCAAGCCAGGACGTGCGCAACTTCGCTTCGCGCAGCGCCTTCAGCTGCCATTGCGCGACTCGTTCCGCGAGCTCCTTGATGCCGGCTTCGTTATCGGGCGCGAGCTCGGGCGGCCAGCAACCCACCAGGGTTTGATACAACATTGCCTCCGCTGCCGGGCCTGGCGCCCAGTCGTGATCCAGTGCGGCCAAACTGCCGTCGAACGCGCGACGCTGCGGCGCGTTCAACGTCGACCATGCGCGCAGCGTCGCGCTCCAGTCATGCGCGATCTCGCTGAGCACCGCAAGACGTGCGCGCACGTCCTCACCGCGTTTGTGATCGTGCGTGGCGGTCGCTAGCATCGCGTGTGGAAAGCGGCGCCCGCGTTCGAGGTTGGCGGCGTGAAAATCCTCGACCGAGAGCGCAAACTCGCCTGGGTCCGAACCCACTTCGTTGCGCGACAACAGGCGGCCATAGCGGTAACAGGCAGTGTCCTCGACCGCTTTCGCAGCCACTGGAGCAGTCAATTGCGAAAACAGCGTCTGCGCAGTACGACGGGACGATCCCGCGTGATTGAACGGCTGTCCATTCGCACCTTGCTGCGCGCTGGCGCCCGGGCCCTGACGAGCCGGTGCCGCGTCTTCGGCGGCGCCGTTGCCCAACCAGGCATCGACCTGTTCCAGCACACCGTAATCGGCGGGCGAGAGCGATTGCCTCGCGCCGGCTAGTGCCTGATTGAAATAGACGTTGTCGGCCTCCGAGCGCAAACCGCTCTGCGGATAGATGCGATACACCGGAAAATGCACCACGAGTTCGGTCAGCACGCGTCGCAATGCGGTGAACGTGAAATCGCGTGTGGTGATCGAATCGCGGGCGATCCGGTGCAACGCGCGCGCTGCGCGGTCCAGTTCCGCGGAGAGGTTTTCCGCGAGGATCTTGCGCCGCGCCGGCAGTGCTTCATCGGCAAAGCTCGCGCTGCGTCCGGTCAGTTCGGCCCATGTCGCGGCGAGCGGTTCAGCCCCCGCCGGGTCGTGCAGCAGCGCGCCGACGTCGTTCATGAAGTCGTAGCCGGTTGTACCGTGAATCGGCCAGTCATCGCGCAAAGGCTCGCCGCGTCCGAGGATTTTCTCGACCACGATATACGGCTCGCCGTCGCGCAGTTCGCCGAGGCGTTGCCGCAGCCGCTGGCAATATTCGCGTGGTTCGGCGAGACCATCCACATGGTCGATCCGCACGCCGTCGATCAAGCCTTCTGCATAGAGGCGAAACGGCAGCGCGTGGACCGCGTCGAACACCTCGGGCCGCTCGACCCGGATGCCGGCCAGCGTGCTGATGTCGAAGAAGCGCCGCCAGTTCACTTCGTCCGACGCCGTGCGCCACCACGCGAGCCTGAAATGCTGGCGCTCGAGCAGCCGATGCAGACGGTCGCGCGAAGCGGACTCGCCCGGCGCATAGTTGGCCAGGGCGGCTTCAATCGCCGCCATGCCGTTCTGCGCGACAAATTCGCGCAACAACTCGCGCGCTTCCGCGGCGCGCGGCTGGTCAGCGGGCTGCGTTGTGAAGCCCTGGAAGCGCTCGGCGAGGGCGCCAAGATCCGCGCGCTCGGCACTCTGCAGAATCGCTGCGTAATCGACCGGGCATATGGGGCCTACGTGCGGTCCGTAACCCACGTAGAAGTGTCCCGTTTGCGCAGCGAAGCGCAGCTCGATGCGTCCGGCTGCGAGTTCGTCGCCGTATGACGCTCCCAGGCACGGCATCAGCACCTTGCCGCGTAGTGCCGGATCGGGCGAATGCCAGTCGATGTCGAAATGGCGTGCATATGCGCCATGGCGTCCCCATTCAAGAATATCGAGCCACCATGCGTTGCTTGATCCGCCCACGCCCATGTGATTCGGCACCACGTCGATGATCAGCCCCATGCCGCGTTCGCGCAGTTTCTCGACCAGTCGTTTGAGACCTGCTTCGCCGCCGCATTCCGCGCTGATCTCGCTGTAGTCGACGGTGTCGTAGCCGTGCATCGAACCCGGTTCGGCCGTTGTCACCGGCGAGGCGTAGAGGTGACTGACACCGAGCGCCGCAAAGTACTCGACGTGCGCCAGTGCGTCGTCGAACGTAAAGCCCTTGTGAAACTGGAGCCTGAGTGTGGAACGCGGGACGGTCATGGTGTTTCGGTCCCCGAAGAATCAATAGTGGACGCAGAAGCGGACGCGGGAACGGTGGTGCTGCGGGCGCGCTCGACCGCGAGCAGGCGGTCGCAGAAGGTCGGCTCGGCGAACAGTTCGTCGACCGGCAACGCGAGGCGTCGCCGCCAGTTCGGATGCTCGTTGATCGAGCCTGGCAGATTCGGCTGGTCTTCGAGCGCAAGCAGATCTTCGAGCGGATACGTGACGAGCGGCGTGGGCGTGGCGGCGACGAAGGCGAGTGCTTCATCGACCGGCGCGCTTTCGGGCGGCGGCGCGGGCACATCCTTCGCGGCGACGCCCGCCTGCTGGAACGCGACCCACAGCGCGGCGCGATCCTCCGCGCGCGCTGCTTGCGCCACTTCAACCGGGTCGCGGCCATCGGCGCGCGGCATGGTCTGGCCGATGCGGTTGCGCCAGACGATGTCCGCGCCGCGCCACCAGCCGGTGACGGTCGGCAAATCGTGCGTGGTGGTGGTCCCGACCGCGTTATGGTCCCACCGCTGCGGCGCCTTGAAGCCGTTGCCCGACTCGCTCCCTTCAAACCACAGGACGCGAATGCCCGCGATGCCGTGTTCCTCGAGCCGTTCCCGGAAGCCCGGCGGTACCGTGCCGAGGTCCTCGCCGATCACGATCGAGCGGTGACGCCACGACTCGAGCGCAATCAGCCGCAGCATGTCTTCGAGCGGATAGCGCAGATAGGCGCCGTTGCGCGCGCTTTCGCCTTCCGGTACGAGCCACAGACGGCGCAGGCCGAGGATGTGATCGATGCGGATGCCGCCGGCATGGGCGAACGCGGCGCGCAGCATGTCGATAAAGGCCGCGAAGCCCTGGTTGCGCATGGCGCGTGGCGAGAACGTCGTCAGTCCCCATGCCTGACCGGCCTGGTTGAACAGATCCGGGGGCGCACCGACGGACACGCCTTGCAGCATATCGTCACGATACGACCACGCATGACTGCCGGCGCTGTCGCAGCCGACGGCGAGGTCCGCGATCAAGCCCACTGCCATACCTGCATCGCGGGCCGCGTGCTGGGCGTGCGAGAGCCCCTTGGCGGCGAGCCATTGCAGGAACAGATGAAATTCGACTTCGTGCCGATGCGCGTTCGCAAACGCTTCGACCTCCGCGCTGCGCGGATCGCGCAACGCCTCGGGCCAGTTGCGCCAGTGGCCGCTCGGCTCCGCTTGCGCAAGCTGAACCGCCTGCAATGCCTCGAAGCGCGCGTGGTCCTCAAGCGCCCGGCCGCCGCGCACACAGAACGCGTTGAATTCGAGCGCACGGGGCGCGTCCTGGGCTCGTTCGTGCACGCAGAACTGCTCGAACAATGTACGCAGTACCTTGAGCTTGAGTCGCACAGCTTGCGGCCAGTGGATCAGCGTCAGGCGTTCGAGCTGCGACCACGTTTCGTTACCCTGATGCGCCTCGATGGCGGCGCGCGCAGCATCCGCGCCGAACACGGCGGCCGGGTCAATGTGCGTGACGTTGAGCCACAAGCGCGACGACGGCGAATACGGACTGAAACGCTCGGGCTCGGCGCTGAACATCGCATGAGTTGGACTGACAGCGAGTGCGTGCGCGCCGCGCTTCGCGCTTTCAACGGCGAGTTGCGTGAGCGCCGTATAGTCGCCGATACCGCCATCGCCCGTGCGGCGCAAGCCGTAGAGCTGCGCGGCGACCCCCCACAAGGGCGGCGCGGGCGTGTTTTGCACGGTCTGCCACGCGTCGGCGACGGTGTAGCAGCGCGACGGCGCCACCGCGAGCGTGATGCGGTGGTCGTTGATGAAGAGCGTGTGATATCCGGGTTCGTCGATCGGCGACAGCAGCGCGGCTTCGCCCTTCGGTGCAGTAAAGCGACCGTCGATCTGCGAACCGCTTTCCAGCTCGATCCGGTAGTGGCTGCCGGATCTGATCGCCGCGGCCGGCAGCGCGATGCCGCGCTCGCATTCGGCGGTCATCAGCGGCGGCAGCTTGCGGCCGGACAGTTCCGCTTCGAGCGCGGCGGCGCTCTGGCGTATCTGGGTCGCGTTGCTGCACGGCAGCCCCATGCGTTCGAGTAGCACGGAGAGCGTGCTTTCGGGAACGTGCTGGATGATGTGGTGCGCGTCTTGCCATTCGACCTCAAAGCCGGCGCGAGCGGCCAGGGTGTTGATGGACTCGGTACGTCGGGTGGCGTTCATGCGTGCCACTCCCGTTCGATGACTTTGCGCGCATCGTGCGTGTTCGCGTACTCGCTGACGTCGCCGGTCAGCCATGCGACGAATGCATAGGGCGGCAACCGATGTTGGTCGAGATGATCGCGCACGCGCGGCGGTGTTTCGAAGACGACCTTTCCTTTGGGCGCCTCAGTCTCCGTCTCCGGAAACGGTACTTCAGCGGGGTCCAGATTCAGTGCGATGGTAAGCGTCTCCCCGTCGTCGAGCCGCCAGCGTGCGATGAGCGCGTGGGCATCGCCGCCATTCTGCGCGGATAACACAGTTGCACTGAGTGCCTTCGAATGCGCGAGGCGTGGCGTAATCAGCTTCGCCCGCACCGTCAGCGCGGATTTGTAGAAATGCATCCAGTCGAGCCGTTCGCGCGCGTCAGGTTGCGCGGCGGGACCGGCTGGCGGCGATGAAGCAGCGAACGTCTGTGGATGATTCGGATCCGGAATCTGCGCGCGGCGCTTTTCGTCGCTGAAGGATGCGAAGCGCGCGAATTCGCGGCGGCGTCCTTCGCGTACGGCATCCGCCAGGTCGCCTGTGTAGTCGGTGAAAAACAGGAACGGCTGATCCGAGCCGAACTCCTCGTCCATGAACAGCAGCGGAATCTGCGGCGAGAGCAGCAACAGGCCCGTGGCGGCCCGCAGCGCATCTGACGGGCACAGCTTGCGCAGCCGCTCGCCGAATGCGCGATTGCCGATCTGGTCGTGGTTCTGCAGGAACATCACGAACGAAGTGGGCGGCACATGACCGCTCGGTTCACCACGCGGCTTGCCGTCGTGGATCGGCGAGGGCTCGCCCTGGTACGCAAATCCTTCGGCGAGCACGCGCGCCAGCTTGCGGATGGGTTCATCCGCAAACGCGTGATAGTAGCCCTCCGTCTCGCCCGTCAGCAGCACATGCAGGGTGTTGTGCGCGTCATCGTTCCACTGCGCGTCGAAATGCGTTTCGAGCAGGTTGGCCGTGTTGTGCTCGTTTTCGAGGACCAGGTGCACGTGACGTCCGTGCCGTACCTTGGCGCGAATATGATCAGAGAGTTCGCGCAGCCATTCGTGATTGTCGATTGCATGCACTGCATCGAAGCGCAGACCGTCGAAGCGGTATTCGTTGATCCAGTACAGCGCGTTGTCGCAGAAGAAATCGCTTACCTCGGTACGCTCGAAGTCGATGGCCGGGCCCCAGGGTGTGTGAGTGCCTTCGCGAAAGAACGGCTTCGCATACTGGCGCAGATAGTTGCCGTCCGGACCAAAGTGGTTGTAGACCACATCGAGGAATACGTTCAGACCGAGACCGTGTGCGGTATCGATCAGTGCCTTCAGTTCGTCCGGACGCCCATAGGCCGAATCGGGCGCAAACGGCAGCACGCCGTCATAGCCCCAGTTCCGCTGGCCGGGAAAGTCGTTCAACGGCATCAGTTCGATGGTGGTGACACCCAGTTCGGCGAGCGCGGGCAGACGCTGCATGACACCCGCGTAGCCGCCCAGCGTGCCCACATGCAATTCGTACAGCACGGTCTCTTCCCATGGCCGGCCATGCCAGTGCGGGTTCTGCCACGTGTAGGCGCGTGGATCGATCACTTCGCTCGGGCCATGCACGTCCTGCGGCTGGAACCGCGAAGCGGGATCCGGCACCACCAGTTCGCCGTCGAGGCGGTAGCGGTACAGCGTGCCCGCGCCGCCATCGGCTTCGGCTTCGAACCAGCCGTTGCCGGTGGGCGTCATCTCGAGCGTGAGGGGTGTGGCTGGGCCCTCGATTTCGACTTGCACCGACTTGCACGACGGCGCCCAGAAACGAAAGCGCGTGCGTGGTCTCGCACTCGCCGCACCCAGCAGCTGCGCCCCGAACGGCAGGCAATGCGCATGATGACGCGCGTGAGGATCAATCGGACTTTCGGACATGATTCATCACCATTCGGTTTTGCTCCGCCGCCTCGTGTTCCGGCAACGTTACGTGTGTGCGATCCGCCGTCGGTGGGCTACGCCGTGCCTGGGTCGGGTGGCAACGCGGTCAACAATCGCTGGCCATGTTGCGGCCCCGCTTCCCAGCCGGCTTGCCAGTCTGCCTCGCCTTCCGGCCGCGCGGCCAGCATGACGAGGCCGTGGCCGGCCACTTCCAGCTCCGGCACCGCCAGCGGATGAGGGGGCGCGTCGGGGTCTGCGGTATCTAGCAGCACATGCCATTCCAGATGCGGCGCAGGTGGCGCGAAACGCAGCGTGTCGCCCGACGCGTTGAGCATCATTAACAATACTTCGGTTTTACCGTCGAGTCCTGGACCCGCACGGCGAAGTGTCAGTGCGCGTCCTTCAGGGTCCTGCCAGGCCTCGATGGTCAAGGGAAAGCCGCGTTCGTCGAACCAGCCGATGTCGTAAAGACCGGGCAACACCTCACGGTCGCCGAACAGGAAGCGCGTCTCGCGCAGCAGCGGATGCTGCTTGCGCAAGGCGATCACGCGTGCGACGAACTCGGTCATTCTGCGACCTTCCTCAGACCCGGCGCGCTCCCAATCGATCCATGATAATTCGTTGTCCTGGCAGTACGCATTGTTATTGCCATGCTGGGTGCGGCAGGATTCGTCGCCTGCGAGCAGCATTGGCGTGCCGAGCGCCATGAACAGCGTCGCGGCCAGCGAACGTGCGACCCGTGCACGGGTTTCGAGAATCACCGGATCGTCGCTCGGCCCTTCGACGCCCCAGTTCGAACTGCAGTTTTCGTTATGCCCGTCGTTGTTGTTCTCGCCGTTCGCTTCGTTGTGCTTTTGCTCGTATGCAACGATATCGGCGAGCGTGAAACCGTCGTGCGACGCGACGAAATTCACCGAGGCCCACGGCTTTCGAAAGCGGCGGTTGAACAGGTCAGCCGAGCCGGTGAGGCGCGCGGCGAGATCGGGTCGCAGGCCGGCGTCGCCACGCCAGAAGCGGCGCACGGTATCGCGAAAGCGGTCGTTCCATTCCGCGAAGCCAGGCGGATGATTGCCGAGTTGGTAGCCGCCTGGGCCGATGTCCCATGGCTCGGAAATCAGCTTGCGTTGCGACAGGATCGGGTCCTGGCGCAAGGCGTCGAAAAATCCGGAGCCCGGATCGAAGCCGTTATGTTCACGCCCCAGCGTCACGCCGAGATCGAAACGGAAGCCGTCGATGTTGAACGCCGTCGACCAGTAGCGCAGCGAATCCATCACCATCTGCAGCACGCGTGGATGTGGCAGATTTAGCGTATTGCCGCAACCGGTGTCGTTGATATGGTGGCGTTCGTCGCCGGGTATGAGGCGGTAGTAGCTCGCATTATCGAGGCCGCGCCACGACACGGTCGGGCCCATTTCGCCGCCTTCGCACGTGTGGTTGTAGACCACATCGAGGATCACTTCGATACCTGCCGCATGTAGTTGCCGCACGGCGATGCGCATTTCGTCGAGCCGGTGCGTGCTCAAATACGACGGCTCCGGCGCAAAAAAAGCCGCAGTGTTGTAACCCCAGTAGTTGCGCAGCCCACGTTCCACGAGGAAGCGGTCGTTCAGGAACGCATGCACCGGTAATAATTCGACGGCGGTCACGCCGAGTTTTTGCAGATGTTCGATAAATTCCGGTGACGACAGCGCCGCAAAAGTGCCACGTTCGTGTGTGCGCAGATTGGGGCGCAGCATCGACGCGCCGCGCACGTGGGATTCGTAGACAACCGTCTCGCCCCACGGCACGTTCGGCCGCGTGTCGTGCGACCAGTCAAACGCCTCGTCGATCACGACGCATTTCGGCATGGCAGGCGCCGAATCGCGCCGGTCGATCGACAGGTCGAGCCGGTTCGAATGCACGCGGTAGCTGAAGAGCGCATCGGACCAGCGAAACTGTCCGACGAGCTTGCGCGCATAGGGATCGAGCAACAGCTTGTGCGGATTGAACCGATGCCCGTTCTGCGGCTGGTAGGGACCGTGCGCGCGAAACCCGTAGGCGGTGCCGGGATGCGCGTTAGGCAGGTAGCCGTGCCAGATTTCGTCGGTGCATTCCGGCAGCGTATAGCGCTTCATTTCCTTGCGGCCTGTGGGGTCGAACAGGCACAACTCGATCTGCTGGGCATTGGCCGAGAAAACCGCAAAGTTGACACCGAGTCCGTCCCAGCTTGCCCCGAGTGGATAGGGCGAGCCCGGCGATAGCCGGTCGGGCAATGCATACATGGTTCCCGTCCTTGTTCTGATGGTTCGTTTCTTCGCGGGGTGTTCCTTCAAGCTATTCGCCGGCGTCGCGTCACGTGTCCGCGCGCAGCACGATCGTCGCGAGCGGCGGCAGGATCAATGAAGCCGATTGCGGCTTGCCGTGACACGCAATGTCCTCGGTGTAGATCAACCCGCCGTTGCCGAGGTTCGAGCCACCGTACACGCTGGCGTCGGTGTTGAGAATCTCGCTCCAGAGTCCGGCGCGCGGCATGCCGAGCCGATAGCCGAGGCGCGGCACCGGCGTGAAATTGCAGACGATCACCAGTTCGCGGCCCGCCCCGTCGACGCGCCGGAAGGCGAACACGCTGTTCTCGGCATCGTCGCCAATCAACCATTCGAAGCCGCCGGGTTCGCAGTCGAGCGTGTACAGCGCAGGTTCGTCACAGTAGAGCAGGTTCAGGTCACGCACCAGTTTTTGCGCGCCGTGGTGGAGCGGATCGTCGAGCAGATGCCAGTGCGGCGAGCCGTCGTGATCGAATTCGGCCATCTGCCCAAACTCGCCGCCCATGAAGAGCAGTTTCTTGCCGGGATGGGTCCACATGAAGCCAAAATACGCGCGCAGGTTCGCGAAGCGTTGCCAGCGATCGCCCGGCATCTTGCCGAGGAGCGAGCCTTTGCCGTGTACCACCTCGTCGTGCGAGAGCGGCAGTACGAAGCACTCCGAATAGGCGTACACCATCCCGAACGTCATGTTGTGGTGATGGTAGCGGCGGTACACCGAATCTTCGTGCATGTAGTGCAGCGTGTCGTGCATCCAGCCCATGTTCCACTTGAACTCGAAGCCGAGCCCGCCGTCTTCGACTCGCGCCGTCACGCCAGGCCATGCGGTCGACTCTTCCGCAATCGTGATCGCACCAGGCACGCCCGGCACGTAGCCGACTTCGTGATTGAGCCGCTTGAGAAACGCGATCGATTCGAGATTCTCGCGCCCGCCGTAGATGTTCGGCACCCATTCACCCGCGGCGCGCGAATAGTCGCGATATAGCATCGAGGCGACCGCATCCACCCGCAAGCCGTCCACGTGATAGCGCTTGAGCCAGGCCAGCCCCGAAGCGATCAGGAACGCGCTCACCTCGTTGCGGCCGAGGTTATAGATCATCGTGTTCCAGTCCTGGTGATAGCCTTCGCGCGGATCGGCGTGCTCATAGAGCGGCGTGCCGTCGAAGTCGATCAGGCCGTGCGCGTCGTTCGGGAAGTGCGCCGGCACCCAGTCGAGAATCACCCCGAGCCCTGCTTCGTGCGCCCGGTTGACGAACTGGGCGAACTGCTCGGGTTTGCCGAAGCGCGCCGACGGTGCAAATTGTCCCAGCGGCTGGTAACCCCACGAACCGCCGAACGGATGCTCGGCGATCGGCATGAATTCAACGTGCGTAAATCCCATGCCCTGCGCGTAGGGGATCAGGCGCTCGGCGAGCTCGGCCCAGTCGAGACTGCGATGGCCTTCCTCCGCGATGCGCAGCCAGGATTCGGCATGCACTTCGTAGATGGAGATGGGTGAGCGCGGCGTCTGATTGGCGCCGCGCGACTGGATCCAGGCGTCGTCGGTCCACGGAAACTGCTCGATCTCGTCCACATGCGCGACAACCGAGGCAGTCGCGGGCGGCCGTTCGGTTTGCATCGCACAGGGGTCGGCCTTCAGCGGCAACGGATGACCGTCGCGTGCCAGCAGTTCGTATTTGTAGCGCGTGCCCGCGCCGACGCGCGGCACGAACAGCTCCCACACGCCGGCCTGATGGCGCAGGCGCATCGGATGACGGCGTCCGTCCCACGTATTGAAGTCGCCCACCACCGAGACGCGCCGCGCATTCGGCGCCCACACGGCAAAGCGTACGCCGGGCACGCCATCGATTTCCATCGGGCGCGAGCCGAGACATTCGAGCACCGCGTACGGATCGCCGTGAGCCAGGCGGTGCAACGGTTCGTCGCCCAGCACGGGGCCGAACGAATAGGTGTCCTCGATTTCCTGCACGTGGCCGTGCCAGTCGATCCGCAGCCGGTACGGCACCGCGGCGCTGACCCGGCCGACGAACAGTCCGTTCGAATGGATCTTCTGCAACTCGCCGAGGGTTGCGCCATTGGCGCGGGCAATCACGGTGACGTGCGCGGCGTTCGGCAGCAGCGCGCGTACTTCTGTACCCGTGTCGCTCTGATGCATGCCCAGTTGCGAAAACGGATCGGGATGGCGTGCCTCGACTAGCGCGTCGAGATCGAGCGGTTGCAAGCCGGAGGTCGGATCGTACTCACTCATAATCGCCCTCAGCCGGGTTAGGCGGTGTGGCGCCGGCAGAGCCGGACGCCGATGGATCGTGGGGGGTGCCGGTATCGCCGAGCAGCCGGCTCGCGAGCGCGGCGAGACCGCGCACCGGCAAGCTGAGCCACGTCGGACGATTCGCCGCCTCGTAGCGGATTTCGTAGGCGGCCTTTTCGATCAGGAAGAGGTCGAGCAGCGCCTGCTCTGAAACCGGCGCGACGAGCGGCTGGGCCGCCTCTGCGACCGCAGCGCGGTACGCCTCGAGGAAGCTCTCGGCCGCATAGCCGCGGAAGCGATCGAACAGCGCGCGCTTGCGATCGGCGGTCTGCTGCGGCGCGCTTTCCGTGGTGGATTGCGCGGCTGCGCTGGCATACGAGAACGAGCGCAGCAAACCCGCGACGTCGCGCATCGGGCTCGACTTCTGGCGGCGTTCTTCGAGCGAGCGCGCAGGCTCGCCCTCGAAATCGATGAGGTACGCGTCGCCTTGCGCAACCAGCACCTGACCCAGATGGAAGTCGCCGTGAATGCGTGTGCGCAACGCGCCCGCGTCGGTCGGCACCAGCTTCGCAACGGCTTCAGTCAATGCCTCGCGCCGTTCGAGCAGGCTGCGGGCCAGTTCCCGCGTATCGTCGGTCAAATGATCGACGCGTTGCGCGAGCAGGTCGAGTGCGTTAGCGAGCATGGTAAGGGTGCCCTCGGTCCACGCCTGCACCTGCTCGGGCGTCGCGGGTTCGGGTGCGAACGCCGGATCGTCGGAAGGCGAGGCGAGCGCGACATGCAACTCGCCGAGACGCTTGCCGATGATGGCGGCCATACTCCGATAGCCGTCGATGGCCTGCGCTTCCTTCTCGGGATCGGGCGCGGCGTCGTCGGCATCGACCGCGAGCGCGAGGTCGTCGATCGTGCGGCGCAGATAATCGAGCGCCCAGTTCCACGCGTCACCCTGGTTATCGATGAAGCCTTGCAGGATACACAGTGTATGCGGCACGCCGGCCGGGTCGACGCGCACCACTTCGCCGTAGAGCGGCGCGGTGTTGGCGTAACCGATCTTCGTCAGATACCGGCTGATTTCCGCTTCAGGATGGATGCCGCTTACGAGCCGCCGCACCAGCTTGAGCACCACTGCATCCGCGATGATCAGCGAACTGTTGCTCTGCTCGGCGGCCAGCCAGCGTATTTCGGGCCGTTCACCGAGATCGAGTTCGGCGAGACGTTCGGTGGGAATGAAGCAGATTTCGCTCTTCTGCACCGTCGGCACGACCGCGCGTTCGCGCAGCTTGCGCAAGACGTTGTGCGCGAAGATCGGCAGGGCGAACGCGTCGGTCAGGTGGCCGACATTGCGGCCGCGGCGCACGCGTGCCAACGCCAGTTGCATGAAGAGCGGCGTGGTGGTTTCGCCGCCCCATGTGATGGCGATCGGCAGCACGTAGCGTTCGGTGTGATCGCCGACGTCCGCTTCGATTTCGGTGAAGGCAAAACCGCCATTCGGGATCGTCGTGAGTGCCGCAAGGCGTACCGCTTTCAACTGCTGATCTTTAGACGCAAACCAGCGGCGCCGGCTCAGCCAGGAAGGCAGCACTTCGGATTCAAGCAGCCGGACGTTTTCCGGCGTCGGGCCGACCTGGCCTTCGCGGATCACAATCGTCACGAACTCGGGCAGCGGCTCCGAGTGCGCCTGTGCCCAGGTCGGACGTTGAGTGCCCGGACAGATGAGGAACCACAGAAAGCCGTAAGGCGGAAACGTCAGCAAATAGGTGAGCTGGCCGATCGCCGGAAACACGGAGTCCGCGGTCATCTCGATCGGCACTGACCCCGCGAATTCGGACAGATCGAGTTCGACCGCCTGCGGCGCACGCGACAGATTCGCGACGCACAGAATGGTCGGCTCGCCCGGCAACTCGCGCAGATACGCGAGAATCTTGCGGTTGGCCGGCTTTAAAAAGCGGATCGTGCCGCGTCCGAAGGTCTGCTTGGCGCGGCGCGTGGCGAGCATGCGGCGCGTCCAGTTCAGCAGCGAGTGCGGATCGCGGCTCTGCGCTTCGACGTTGACCGCGTCGAAACCGTATAGCGAGCCCATCACCGGCGGCAGCACCAGTTGTTCGGGATCGGCGCGCGAGAAGCCGCCGTTGCGGTCCGACGACCATTGCATCGGCGTACGCACGCCGTCGCGGTCGCCGAGGTGGATGTTGTCGCCCATGCCGAGTTCGTCGCCGTAATAGATCACGGGCGTGCCAGGCATCGACAGCAGCAGCGAGTTGATCAGCTCGATGCGCCGGCGGTCGCGTTCCATCAGCGGTGCAAGACGGCGCCGGATGCCGAGGTTCAGGCGGGCGCGGCGGTCGCTCGCATAGGTGTTCCACAGATAGTCGCGCTCTGAATCGGTGACCATTTCAAGCGTCAGTTCATCATGGTTGCGCAGGAAAATGGCCCACTGGTTAGTTGCTGCCAGGTCAGGCGTTTGCCGCATGATGTCGGTGATCGGAAAGCGGTCTTCGCTGGCGATCGACATATAGATGCGCGGCATCAGCGGGAAATGGAACGCCATGTGGCATTCGTCTTCGTCGCCGAAATACTCCTTCACGTCTTCCGGCCACTGATTCGCCTCGGCGAGCAACATCCGGTTCGGATACTCAGCGTCGATGGTGGCGCGGATCTTCTTCAGGATCGAGTGCGTTTCCGGCAGATTCTCGTTATTGGTACCTTCGCGTTCCACCAGATACGGCACGGCATCGAGACGTAGCCCGTCAATGCCCATGTCGAGCCAGAAGCGCATGACCTGCAGCACCTCCTTCAGCACGGCCGGGTTGTCGAAATTCAGATCGGGCTGATGCGCGTAGAAGCGGTGCCAGTAATACGCACCCGCGACCGGATCGTGGGTCCAGTTCGACGGCTCGCTGTCGATAAAGATGATCCGCGTGCCGAGGTATTTCTGGTCCGTATCGGACCACACGTAGAAGTTTCGATGGTTCGACCCTGGCTTCGCAAGCCGCGCGCGCTGGAACCACGGATGCTGGTCTGACGTATGGTTAATAACCAGTTCGGTAATCACACGAATCCCGCGGGCGTGCGCTTCCTGAATGAAGTGCTTCACGTCGGTCAGGTGGCCGTAGTCAGGATGCACGTTGCGATAGTCGGCAATGTCGTAGCCATCGTCGCGGCGTGGCGACGGATAGAACGGCAGCAGCCAGATCGCGTTCACGCCGAGTTCGGCGATGTAGTCGAGTTTGGCGATGAGGCCAGGAAAGTCGCCGACACCGTCGTTGTTGGCGTCGAAGAACGACTTGATATGCACCTGATAAATGATAGCGTCTTTGTACCAGAGCGGATCGTCGCTCAGCGTCGATACCTTGCCACGCTTTACCGGCTTCGCTTTCGCGCCTCGGCTGCCGCTAGCCACTGCGGCCGCTGTGGCGTGGGCTTGCGACGTGCTCTCGGTCGGGTCGTCACGTTTCATTACGCACCTTCGGTCGGGGGTTGGTAGCCAGCGTCTGCATGGCTGCCGCTGTCGTCGTCTGCGCTGGGGGGCTCGGCTGGCAGTCCGCCGGCGGGCGCGATGCGCCAGATCGCGAATGGCATGGCACCGGGGTTGAGCCGCACGTGCTGCCAGCGGCCGTTCCACTCGAAGCGCGCGCCGCTCATCTGGTCGACCACTTCGAGCGCTGCGTGATCGTGCAGATTCCAGTGGGCAAAGGTGGCCCACGAAAGCTCCACGTCGGCGCCCTGTTCGTTGAACGGATCGAGATTGATGGCGACGACGACCACGTTGTCGCGCGCTTCGGTCGCTTTCTCGAAGAACAGGATGTGGTCATTGTGCGCCGTCAGAAACGTGACGCCCAGATGCGATTGCAACGCGGGATTCGCACGGCGAATCCGGTTCAAGGCACTGATCTCACCGACGATATTGCCAGGACGATGCCAGTCCCACGCGCGCAGTTGATACTTCTCGGAATCGAGATATTCCTCGCTGTTCGGTAACGCGGCGGCTTCGCACAGCTCGAAGCCGCTATACACGCCCCACAGGCCCGACAGCGTCGCCGCGAGGGCGGCGCGAATCAGAAAGCCGGGGCGCCCCGAGGACTGCAGATGCCGCGGATTGATATCCGGCGTGTTGACGAAGAAGTTCGGCCGGTAGTACTCGCGGATATTGGTCTGTGTGAGTTCGGTCAGATACTCAGTGAAATCGCGCTTCGATTCGCGCCAGGTGAAATACGTATAAGACTGCGAAAAACCGATCTTGCCGAGCCGGTACATCATGCGCGGCCGCGTGAACGCTTCGGCGAAAAAGATCGTATCGGGATGGCGGGCGCGCACGTCGTTGATCATCCATTCCCAGAACGGCAGCGGTTTCGTATGGGGATTGTCGACGCGGAAAATATGCACGCCCGCTTCGATCCAGAACAGGATCACGTCGCGCAACGCGAGCCACAGGTCGGGCTTGGCGTCGTGCGCATAGAAATCCGGGTTGACGATGTCCTGGTACTTCTTCGGCGGATTCTCGGCGTAGCGCAGCGTGCCGTCCGGGCGCCACGCGAACCACGTGGGATGTTCCTTCAGCCAGGGGTGATCCGGCGAGCACTGGATCGCGAAGTCGAGCGCGATCTCGAGGCCATGCTCGTGCGCGGCGGCGAGCATCTGCCTGAAGTCGTCGAGCGTGCCCAGTTGCGGATGGACGCCCGTGTGACCGCCTTCCTCGCCGCCAATCGCGTACGGGCTGCCGACGTCGCCTGGCTGGGCGTTCAGCGTGTTATTGCGGCCTTTGCGGTTGGTGAGGCCGATCGGATGGATCGGCGGGAAGTACAGCACGTCGAAACCCATGTCGCGGATGCGCGGCAATTTCTTCGTGACATCCGCGAAGGTGCCGTGCCGTGCTTCGTCGTCGCTCATCGAACGCGGGAAGATTTCGTACCAGCTCGCGAAACGCGCGGCGGTCCGTTCGGCATCGATCCGGTAGATCATCGGGTCGCGTGTCAGGAACGGCCGGTGGCGCGCTGCGGCCATCGCTTTGGCGGTGGTGGGCGCGAGCAGCAGCGCGATCCGCGTGTCGAGATCGGCCTTGGCGAAGACCTTGACGATGTGCTCGAGCGGCTCGGTCACGGCGCCTTCCACCGTTTCCACTTCGGCCAGCACCAGCGCAAACAGATGGCTCGCTTCGTCGATTTCAAGCTCGACGGTTTGCCCGGCCTTCAGTTTCTTCTGCACGTGCTCGACCAGCGAGCCAAAGTCGTCGCGCCACGCGATCACGGTGAATTCGTGCCGGCCGACCCGTTCGAGCGGAATGCGGGCATGCCACAGGTCATTGCCCGTGGGCGGCGCGGGGAGCATCGGGACTTCGTGCCAGGCGGTTTCATCGGCTGCGCGCCACACCACGGCGGCGGCGATCTTGTCATGCCCTTCCGCGAAGATCGCAGCCCTGACCTCGGCGCGCTCGCCGACCGTGCGCTTGACGACGAAGCGTCCATAGTCGACCGACGGCGTCACGCTTTCGATCGCCACGCGCGGCGCGGCAATGGCCTCCAGCACGGATTTGCGGCCGCTGCGCTTGCTGCCCGCCTTGTCGATGGGCGGTGCGAGCCGCACGGGCTTGTCGGCCAGCGCGCCGAACAGGCGGCATGCACCGGGCGCGAGCGTAAAGGGGAGCAGGGTGGCGGGTGTCGCATGCGCCGGGGCATCGAGCGGCACGAAGCGGGTGAAGTTGCCCGGCACACCGGCGAGAAAGCGTGCGGGATTGATCCGCACCGGCATGCCGAGGTCAGGGTTGATGACGATCAGCGTCGCTTGCTGGCTGTCGCGCAGATCGAGGCTATCGCCGCGCAACAACACGGCGGCAGGGGCACTCGGGCCGCTGAGTGCGCGCAGCTCGCCGACGCTTTGCAGCGCTTCGGAACCGCGCAATACGGCGTTCACGTGCTTGATGGGCTCGGACAGGTCGAAGCGCGGTGTCTTGGACAGCTCGGCGAACGGCGCGGGGTGGCCACGCGTGTAGGACATCGGTTGCGCGATCCCGTATTCGAAGCCCATCGGTACCAGCCAGCCGCTGCCGGTTGCGGCCGCAGTGAAGAGCGCTCGACGGTACGCGCGTTCGAGCATCGAGGCGTCGTGGGCATCATCGAGATCAGCGGCGAGGCGGGTGCCGTAGGGCGCTTCCGGAAAGGCGATCGGCGCGCCGACGCGAATCAGCGCGGCATGCTCATCCGTCACCCAACTGGCGCGGAAGTCCCACCAGCGCACGGAAGAAAACACGCTGTCGAAGCCCGCCCCTTCCAGATGCAACAGATCGCCACGCGCGAGACCGGGCGTGGCCGCGAGAAAGCGCACGTTGGGATACTGCGCCCGCACGGCTAAGCCAAGCTGGCACCAGAAGGCGGCCGGCACATGGTGCGGCGAATCGAAGCGAAAGCCACTGACGCCAGCTTCCGCAAGCGCGAGCAGTTCGCGGGTCCACCAGTCGAGCAGCGCGGCCGTGTTGCCTTCGTTGCCGAAATTCACATAGGCAACGTTATCCTCACGATGCGCATGGCGCGGATCGAGCCGCGCTTCCTCCGATTCGAACGGGTGGAACCAGTCCGGATGCTCGCCGAACAGGGCACCATCCGCCGCGACCCGGTCGACCACCAAGTCGGCAAGCAGGCTCAGGCCGTGCTGACGCGCGGAGCCGGCGAGGCTGCGCAACGCCGCAGGGGCGCCTTGCTGCGCCTCGAATACGGGATGCAGACGACGGTGCTCGCTGACAATCTGCGCGTGCCCAGCCCGTCCGGGCTGGAACAGCGCGCCGATCAGGACGTGATCGAAGCCTAGCCCGGCGGCGTGCGCGAACTGCGCAGGCCATGCGTCGAGCGATCCGACCAGGAGAGAGTGTAGAAAATAGATCCGCGGCGCATACCTTTGTGAAGGTTCCATCGGTCGTTTCCAGATTCGTCCTGCCGCGATGTGGATGCATCTAGACGCGATCACACCGCTCATTGGGGCTTCCAGAGCCGGATATCGCACGCTTTAGAAATTCAGCGCGCTACTGGTCAATGTAGTGCAAAGATCGATTGCCCGCCGGGCAGTAACGAACACTACGCACGCGCATGCGCCAGTCACGCGGTTCTGGACCAGATAAATGCGAAACATTCAGCAAGCGTTGTGCCAGCGAGGCGGGTTGCGGGCGAAAAGGAGGGGAAGCGCGGGTGGGCGGGGGCGCCGCCGCGGCGCCTCGCGGTCAGTTGGCCCGCGAAGCGGGAGTTGCGGTAAGCGGGTTTTACACGCAAGAAGAGAGGATTGCCGGTAGCGTCCTGGCAGCGGGCCCGCTGCCAGGACGCCACGGCTTGCATCACGAACCGAGCAGCCCGGCCGCGATGTTGACACAAAGGCCCAGCACGGCCACGTTGAAGTAGAACGACAGGATCGACTGTGCCAGCGCGGCACGCCGGATCGAGCGTGATCGGAGCACGACATCCGAAGTCTGCGACGCCACCGCAATCGTGAACGAGAAGTACAGGAAGTCCCAGTAGTTTGGCTGCAGCTTGCGATCGGGGAACAGCAGCGCGGTCTCTTGCGGGTCGGCAAAGTAGAGGCGTGCGTAATGCAGCGTGAAGATGGTCGGAATCAGGAACCATGCACCGAACATTGTCAAACCGGTGAGTAGATAGTGCGCGAGCGTCGATGCGGCGCCGAGATTTTTCGCGGACGCCAGTTCGAGGACGATGGCCGCAATGCTCGCCAAGGTGGCGAGGCAGATCACGAACAGCACGACGCCGGCATTTTCGTCGTCACGTTGGGCGAATTCGCGGACCTCGTCCTCGTGGGCCTTGGCCATATGCACCCAGATGAGCACCAGATAAGACCATATTGCGAGGTCCCAGGCGGCCAGCACGCGCACCATCGGCCGCATGTGCGAGGGCACCGCCACGGCGACGACGATGCCGATTGCAAGCGCGGCGACCATTCGCGGACGATTGCGTAGAACCTGCGGATAGATATTCGGTGGCATAGGCGATTAAGGTGAGGTGGTCCTGTATGGGCGGCGCGCTGTTAAGCAGAATTGAGCGTTGCCGATTCTATCGCGAGCCTTGGGTTGCCATTTGTCGAATGGTCGCCAGGCGGCTGTAGTCTCTCGCAACGGCCTTGCGTCGCGCTTTCATTATCGAATGAGACCGCTTAAGCGGCACACAGACCAACGAACCTCAGTGGCCTGGGCGCGGGCCGATGGAAATGACCTCAGTGGTGAGACTCAGCAACAATGACCGCTCGACGCGGCACCAACGTGGCGCAATCCGGCAGGCTTTTCCGGATTGGGTGGCTGGGTCGGAAAGAATGCGAAAGCGCGGGGGCGGCCCCTCCGCTAAGCGTCCGAGAAAAGATAGAAACCGCGCACACGCGCTTTGCGTTCGCGTTCTATCATGGTCGCATGGCATCCTCACTCGTTACCGCTGTCGAGCATCACGCTGTCAATCGCACTGGCCGCGACTTTGTCGTGGGCGATCTGCATGGTTGCGTCGACGCGTTGCGCTATTTGCTGCGCGAAGTGGCCTTCGATCCGTCGCGTGACCGGCTGTTTTCGGTCGGCGATCTGATCGATCGCGGCACGCAATCCGAGGAGGCGCTGGCGCTGCTCGAGAAACCCTGGTTCTATGCGGTGCTCGGCAATCACGAAGACACGTTGTGCGCCGTCGCAGAAGGGCGCTTGCGCCGGCAGTGGTGGTACGGCATCGGCGGCGCATGGGCGGCGCAATTGTCGGATGAAAAACTGCGCCATTACGCGCAACGGTTGAGCCGCTTGCCGCTCGCGCGAGTGATCGGCAGCGGCGGCGAGCGCTTCAATGTGCTGCACGCTGAATTCTTCGGAACCGACGCGGACCTCGACGCGGGCGAGTTTTCCGCAGACGAACGGCAGCAACTGCTATGGGGACGTCAGCTCGCCATGGGCAACGGCGACCCCAGCCGGCAACGCACCCTGTCGCTCACCTACTGCGGCCATACGCCGATGCGCAGCGTCCAGCAGATCGGTGCACAGGTATTCATTGATACGGGTGCATTTGGGCCAGGCGGCAAGCTGACGATGGTCGAAGCCCGTCGGACGCAGCGCTGGTCGGTGACGGTGGACATGGCGCGTGCGGAAGGCGCCGCGGCGCTTGCTTTGCCTTGAGCGACGAGCCTTTTAGCTTGTCTTAAGCGCAACTGCAGCCGCCGCGTAGGCTGCGCAGAGCGCTTCGTGACCTATCCCACCTGATTCAGTTCGAACACCATATCAACTACGCTGCCGTTCCAGTTGTATTCCAGATACGCCGCGTGATGGCAGCCCCGCAGCAGCGCGGGTCTGAACGCCGCGAGACACTCGCCGCCGGGATCGCGCACCGACGGATAGGCGATCCCTGGCGCTCCCGCCGCGCGCACCGCCCGCCCTAACGATTGCCCGGAAAGGTAATCGTGCGGTGAGAGGATGGCGGCGTCGAGCGAGGGGTCGTTGCGCAAATCTACTACCTCGCCACTCGCGATCACGGTGTACAACCGCATTTGCTGACGCATCGGCGCCTCGGCTGTCGCCGCGAGGAACTGGCCGGTGTGATAGCGCGTTTCCGCAATCGCGGTGACGCGTGAACGGGCGCAGTAGAACACGCCGTAGCTGCCATCCGAGAACCGGCTGCCGAGCGGATTCAGGTGCGTCAGCGCGGCCATGATCGGCCCGTAGCCGGGACCGAAGCGGCGCTCTTCGCGTGGCACCAGGTCGAGTTCACCGAGTTCGGTACGCAGACGGTCGTTGGTCATTGCCTCGAGCGCGTAAAGCGCGTCGAAGTCTTCGGGGGTGGCAACCCGGTCGAACAGATTCACTGCCGGAAAACGTGTGGGAATTACACGATACGCGGGCGACCAGTCGAGCGGCG
>Ga0116109_1000056_pt1 | contig 30994 bp, 28 predicted proteins | sample June2015DPH_8_10_2_FD_89718 | JGI IMG/M metagenome (GOLD analysis project Ga0116109, IMG submission 89718) | Peatland microbial communities from SPRUCE experiment site at the Marcell Experimental Forest, Minnesota, USA - June2015DPH_8_10 | ecosystem: Environmental > Terrestrial > Soil > Wetlands... | reverse complement strand
TAGCCATAACGTGGAGTTTCGCGAGTTCGACCGGGACTATGCATTTGGCGCGGACTACCAGCCTGCGGAGATGATTCCCGAAGCGGAGCGCGCCACGTTCCAGGGCATCGTACGGGACAACGGCGAGGTTGCCACGCGCAACTACATCGGCGTGTTGTCGACAGTCAATTGTTCGGCCACGGTCGCGCACCGGATCGCCGAATGGTTCACGCCGGAACGGCTCGCGGACTACCCGAACGTAGACGGCGTGGTCGCGTTCACGCACTCGATCGGTTGCGGCATGGAGATGAGCGGCGAGCCGATGGCGCTGCTGCGCCGGACCATGGCGGGTTACGCGCGCCATCCCAATCTCGCCGCGGCGTTGATTGTCGGGCTGGGATGCGAGCGCAATCAACTGGCCGGACTGATGGATCAGGAAGGCCTGAAGGTCGATTCGCGGCTGCACACATTCATCATGCAGGAGAATGGCGGCACCCGTCGCACCATCGAGGCCGGCGTGGCTGCGGTCAAGGCGCTGCTGCCCGACGCCAATCGCGTGAAGCGCACGACGGTGCCCGCGAGCCACCTGAAGATCGGCCTGCAATGCGGCGGCTCGGACGGCTTCTCGTCGATCACCGCCAATCCTTCGCTCGGCGCGGCGATGGACTTGCTGGTCCGTCATGGTGGCACGGCCATTCTCTCCGAAACGCCCGAAATCTACGGCGTGGAACATACGCTCACGCGCCGCGCAGTCAGCCGCGAAGTCGGCGAAAAGCTGGTTGAGCGGATCCGCTGGTGGAAAGACGAGTATTCGGTCGGCCGGGACGTTCAGATCAACGGCCAGGTCAGCCCAGGCAATCAGGTGGGCGGCCTCGCGAACATCTTCGAAAAGTCGATTGGATCCGCGATGAAGGGTGGCACTGGGCCGCTGATGGAAGTGTATCGATACGCTGAGCTGGTGAAGCAATCGGGACTCGTTTTCATGGACACACCCGGTTTCGATCCCGTCTCGGCGACCGGTCAGATTGCTGGCGGCGCGAATCTGATTGCTTTCACCACGGGCCGCGGTTCGATGTTCGGCGCCAAGCCTGTGCCGTCGCTGAAGCTCGCCACCAATACGCCGATGTACAACCGGCTCACTGAAGACATGGACCTGAACTGCGGCGGGATCCTGGATGGCGTTGCGTCGATCCGGAGCACGGGCCAGAAAATTTTCGACGCTATTCTCGCCGCCGCGTCGGGCGAGCGCACCAAGAGCGAAATGCTCGGACTAGGCGACCACGAATTCGTACCCTGGCAGATCGGCATCATGAGTTGAGTCCGCAACTGCTCAGCGCATCGCGCGGGCGAACGGCCATTTACACCGATAAGTAAAACCGCCGCCCGCTAGCCAGTTGGACAAAATAGTGGAGACCGTCCTTGAGTACGCAAACCCCTGCAATACGAATCCCTGATAGCGCGGCAAGCAATTCGATCTACACGCGTGTCGTCTGGCGCTTCATGCCCTTGCTGTTCGTCTGCTACGTGGTGGCGTATCTGGATCGGGTCAACGTGGGCTTCGCCAAGCTCCAGATGCTCAGCGACCTGAACTTCAGCGAGGCCATGTACGGCTTCGGCGCCGGCATTTTTTTCGTTGGGTACTTCTTCTTCGAGGTGCCGAGCAACCTGCTGTTGCACCGGCTCGGGGCGCGCCGCTGGATTGCCCGGATCATGCTCACGTGGGCCGTGCTCTCGGCCGCTACCGCATGGGTCACCACGCCCGCGATGTTCTACGTATTGCGCTTCTTTCTGGGCGTGGCCGAAGCGGGTTTTTTCCCGGGGCTGGTGCTGTATCTGACGTACTGGTTCCCAGCACACCGGCGCGGCAAGATGGTCGCTTTCCTGATGGCAGGCAATCCGGTGGCGGGCATTGTCGGCGGCCCGATGTCGGGCTTCATCATGCAGCACCTGGCGGGGCACGCGGGGTTTGCCGGCTGGCAGTGGTTGTTCGTTCTGGAGGCGATTCCCGCACTGATCCTGGCAGCCGTCGTCTTCTGGTTCCTCGACGACCGCGTGAAGGACGCAAAGTGGCTGCCGGTTCAGGATCGCGACTTCATTGCAGCGGAAATCGATGCGGAAGCACGCACCAAAAGCCACGGTTCCATACGTGACGTCTTCACGTCGCTCCGAGTCTGGACCTTGTGCGCGATTCTCTTCGGTATCGTGATGGGCTCTTATGCCGTTGGCTTCTGGCAACCGACCATCATCAAGGGTTCGGGAATCACGGACGCCTTCACCATTGGTCTGCTCACCGTCGTGCCTTATCTTGCCGCCTTGATCACGATGATCGCAGTCGGCCGCCATGCGGACCGCACGCGTGAACGCCGCTGGCACGTCGTGTTGCCGCAGTGCGTGGCGGCAGCGGGGTTCGTGTTGTGCGCGTATGCAGGCAGCAATACGCTTATCGCATTGCTTGGCCTGACGCTTGCCGCTTCAGGTGTGATTACCGCCTTACCTATGTTCTGGGCATTGCCCACGTCTTTTCTTGGTGGTACTGGTGCGGCCGCCGGCATTGCATTGATCAATGCGACGGGCAATCTCGCGGGATTCGTCAGCCCTGCGCTGGTCGGGTGGCTGAAGACGGTCACGCATTCACTTGATTCGAGCCTGTTCCTGATTGCGGCGTCGCTGATCGTGTCGGCATGTCTCATCTTGACGCAGCTTCCGGCCAGACTCGTGAACAAGTAGGCCCGCCGCGCCACTCGTTCGAAGTACAAAATAATCAAAGAATCGACATCCTTACTTACATGGAACAGAGACACCATGAAAATTGGCAAGTATCGCTACGTTGTCGCCTTGCTGCTGTTTATTGCGGGTGCGATCAACTACATGGACCGCGCAGCGCTTGGCGTGGTCGCACCTATCATCAACAAGCAGCTGGGCCTTTCGCCGTCGCAGCTCGGCGTGGTGTTTAGCAGTTTCTTCTTCGGCTATTCCATCTTTGCATTCGTGGGCGGGCAGCTCGCCGACAAGTACGGTCCGCGCCGGGTTTTTTCCTGGGCGATGGGCACGTGGTCCATTCTCTGCGGGCTGACTGCGGCCGCAACCGGATTCGGCACGCTGCTCATTTTCCGAGCGCTGTTCGGCTTCGGCGAAGGTCCAATGAATTCGACGACCAACCGGACCATCACCAACTGGTTTCCCCGCCATGAAACCGCGACCATGGTCGGTTTTACGTTTTCGGGCCAGACAGTAGGCAGTGCGATCGCCGGACCGGTGGTTGGACTGATTGCCATCGCTTACGGCTGGCGCACGTCGTTTGTGATCATCGCGGTGCTCGGGCTGCTGTGGATCGTCGCATGGCGTATATTCGCGACCGACAAGCCGGCGCATAGCGCGCGGGTCGGTGCGGCCGAACGCGAGATGGTCGAAGCGAGCCGCAGCGCGGCGCATCCGGCAGAGGGCGGCAACGAAAGCACGCCGTTGCGCAGCTACCTGTTTCGTCCCAGCACGCTCGCACTTGGCGCCGGCCTGTTTGCGGTGAACTACACGCTGTTCGTGTTCATCTCGTGGATGCCGAGCTATTTCACCAACGGGCTGCATCTGGACATGGCGCACATGAGTATCCTGAGCGCCGTGCCATGGGCATGCGGCGGAGTCGGCTACTTCGGCGGTGGTCTCGTCGCCGACGCGTGTTTCAAGCGCATGAACAACAAGCTGCTGGCGCGCAAGCTCTCGGCGACGGTGCCGCTCGCACTATCGGGTCTCGCCTTGCTCGGCGTCAGCGTGGTCGATTCCGTGATACCCGCCGTACTGCTCGTAGCGTTCGCCGTGCTGTTCCTGACTGCTTCCTCGCAAGCTTGCTGGGCCACCATGCACGAGCTTGTGCCAGGCAGGCATCTGGGCGGCGTAAGCGGCTTTGTGCACCTGATAAGCAATATTTCGGGCATCGTCGGTCCGGCCATGATGGGGCTCGCCGTCCAGTACTTTGGCGGCTACAGCAGCGGCTTCGTGCTTGGCGCGGTGGTCGATCTGATCGGCGTGCTGGCCATGCTGCTGGTCATCGGGCGGAGAGGGGAAGCAGAGAAGGCAGAGACGCAGACCACCGTGGCATAAGGAGTCGTCAAGTTGCATCGAAACGCGAGAAGCATTGGCTGTGCCCAGACAAGTGCCAATTCGCGAGGCAAGCCTTGGCGGCCTTCGTGAACGGGCCGGACTAGCCGAGCCGTTCACGAACATCCACGCTTGCTTTATCGTGGCTGCGACGCCACCACACGATGACCGAGGGTTTGCGACATTGGCGTGTTTCGTGGCGCCGCTGCCTTCGCGTCAGAACAGGTGTCGTATGCCAATGCGTGCCGCGACCTGGCTGGTCGAGCCGGAGCCGGAAGTGCCAAGATAACTGGTGCTTGATCCGATCTCGGCCTGCACGGGCACGTTCTGTCCATCGATCGTGTTGCTACCCAACGCCTTTTGATAGATCGCCAGGACGTAGACATCCGTGCGCTTCGACAGTGCGTAATCGAGCACACCCGTCACTTGATGCCATTTTCCTTCATATGCGTCGTCAAGTTTCGAGTACGTGTAACCAAGCGACGCGCTGAACGCGCTGGTGAGTGCGTACTTGCTGCCGATTTCGAAAATATTCAGCCTTGACTGCGCACCGATGATGGGCTGGAAGCGCGTGTTGGTCCAGTTGCCGAAGATCAACGCCGGTCCGAATGCATACCTCGCGCCTGCGCCGAGTGTGCTCAGTTCTTTCGTCCCTCCAGTGCTGATGTTGGCAACATTCGTGGTGAACGCGGGCGTCGCGACGCTTGGATAGCTGATATCCGTATATGTCACTGCTACGCCAAACGGCCCGTTCCGATAGTTCACTCCCAAGCTGTAGGCACGCGAAGAGCCTGATGACTTCACACCGTCTACGTCTGTCGCCGGCGAGCCGGAAAAAGCGCCGGCCTGATCTGAGAAGCCATACATTGCGCCGAACGTCAGACCATTGAAATTTGCACTGCTAAACTTCACCGCGTTGTTGATGCGGCCGGACGTCAATTGATCCACGTCATTGATGTGGAACGCGTATTGCCCTGCGGCTGTCAACGAGCCCAACGTGTAGTTGTTGCCCAGATAGTCGGTCGAAAACGAGTACTGGCGACCAAATGTCAGCGATCCGACGCCCTGCTTTGTCAGACCTACCCAAGCCTGACGCCCGAACAACGCGCCTCCCTGGGCGAGCGCGCCGTTGCCGTCGGTAAACCCGTTTTCCAGATCGAAAATGGCCCTGAGTCCGCCGCCCAGGTCTTCACTACCTTTCAGCCCCCAGCGATTGCCCTGGCTGACACCATCGTCGAATTTGACCATACTGCTGTGACCGGTTGCAGTGGCAGAACTGCTGACGTAACTGACACCCGCGTCGATCGACCCGTACAGGGTGATACTGTTTTGGGCGTGGGCTGTTTCATAAAATGGAATCAAAATGAAACATAAAGCTAGTTTTAAATTCATGGAACCCCCGCGCTGATATTCACACTTGTGATGTTTAATTAGTTTTCTGGCTGCACGCGGATTGCGACATTTTGTCGCCGATCGCGATGCAACGTGCAGAGCTTAGAGATCCATCGTCACGGGCTGAACCATGTATTTGAAGAAAGCTTATTCTTGTGAGAGAAATCATGCGCGAAAATGCTTTGTTTTCATGAAGATGATTAATTGATCGGTATAGATTGAAATTCATAATTTCAATCAGTCGAAAAAAAATCAATTGAATCGGCACAGCGCACGCCTCAATTCTTTCCTCACCGACGAAGTGGATAGCATCGCGCAGGCTGCAACGACGGTTGCCGCTTACGCTGTCGACACTTCAGCCGGCTTCCATCGTTAATTGGCAGTGCTGATTTAAAGCCGGACCTGCTGACGCTTGCGATCCGACTTCACGCGCTCTAAATCTGCAGATTCTCGCTGACGTAGTCGATGAAAACGCGCAGCTTGGGCGAGGCGTAACGGCTCGCCGGCCACAAGATCCAGAAGGTGACGGTCTGGTCGATGAAATCATCCAGCACGACCTGCAACGCCCCGCTCGCCAGCGCATCCCGCACGAGGAAGGTTGGCAGGAAGGCCAGCCCTTGATCCTGAAGCGCAAGAAAGCCGAGCACTTCAATGGTGTTGCTGACGAAAGTTTGCGGCAGCTCCGGCTCCGTTTCCGATGCGGCAAGCTGAAACGGCCAGCGTTCCAGCTTGCCGCTGACAGGGAATCTGTGCAGCAGGCAGGCGTGCTGGACGAGCTCGGATGGATGTGCGGGTAAGCCGTGCTTCTTGAGATATCCGGTCGAGGCGACCAGCACCTGACCGCAGGAACCGAGACGGCGCGATACCAGCCTTGAGTCGTGTTGCTCACCGGTGCGAATGACTGCATCGAAGCCTTCTTCGATGATGTCCACCATACGATCCGAGAGATCGATGTCGAGCTCGATTTCGGGGTATTGCACCATGAAGCCATCCAGTGCCGGCATGATCAGCCCGGACAATTGCGGCGTGCTGATTCGCAGCCTGCCACGCGGACTTCCGGCGGCATTGGAGAGTTCAGCTTCGGCCGCTTCGACCTCGCCGAGGATGCGCCGGCACCGCTCCAAAAACAAGGCGCCTTCGGCCGTCAGCGTGATGCTGCGGGTGCTGCGATGAAACAGCCGCACGCCCAGGCGCTCCTCCATGCGCGCAATGCTTTTGCCGACAGCCGAAGACGATACCCCAAGCAGTCGTCCCGCCTCCGTAAAACTGCGGGTCTCCGCCACCTGGACGAACATCGCAATACCGCTGAGGCTATCCATCGCCGTATCCCGAGACAAATTGAGGACATCTGTGTCCGATATATTCGGAACCTTAGCCCATTTTTCTTATCCCGGTCCATCCCTGACTGTTCCTCAAGGTCGAAAGCCCGCTGTAGATCGCTGGCTGACGCTGGGAACGTTCGCAGTCGGCACTGAGCGCTTCATGAATGCCGGACTGGAAGCATTTATCGATCAATGTGTTCGGTCGGGGCCGCCCAGCAGCGACCGACCGAACACGGTAGTTCAGCGCGGCAAACGCTTTGAGTCAACGGCGCTTCATCTTGACCACGCGAGAAATCTGACCGAGCGTAAAGCCACTGTTCTTTATGTATTTCTCATAGTCAAGCGGCGCGGTGAACGATACATCCGTGACGTACTCGCCCATATAACGAAAGCGGTCGGATGCAGTTCGCACAAAAACGGGAACGGGGTCAGTCTGTCGCGCAAGCGTTCGACCGGCCGCACGTGCAGCGGCGCTGCTGTCGCAAACAATGACGTCCGGGGCGTAGGGATTAAGATCCTGGCGCAATCGCGCGGCGACTACCTTGCCACCCTTCATGGGTAGGAACGCCTGCTTGCATCCACCCGTCACCTGGTGGATATCTTCCCGTGAATATTCTTTTCCGATTTCAAACATGATTTCCACTCCTGACAATAACGCCTGGATGAGGTACAGCGGCGTCAAGCGGAGCGATGATATCGACCTCTATCTAAATCCGTTATAAAGAGTGCGAGTTGTTTGGTAAAGAACGCATACGAACTGTGTAGAAGCCGCAGCGGCGGAGAGCGGCGGGATGCGACCGTCAAGGTGATTGTTATTCGTATCTCAGTGTGTCTATCAAGCGGATTGATACACAACATTGCAATTGACAGGTCTTCTTGACACACACCAGATACGTGCGGCGGTTCCAATGCATCAACGCCGGGATCATGAATGTATGTGTCACTCGCACCGAAGTGCAATCGACCCGGCTGTCGCCTATATTGCAGTTTGCAGGTCGAAAGTATCACCCTGAAATCATCATCACGAGGAGCCTGACGTGAGCAATACACAGATACGCAACGAAAACACCACGGCGCCCGGAACAGCGCAGACGGTCGACATGAAACTCGAGGTCGTTGTCATTCCCGTTTCGGACGTGGATCGCGCCAAGCAGTTCTACGTTGACCTCGGTTGGAGGCTCGACGTCGATATCGCCAGGGATGATCAGTTTCGGGTCGTACATTTCACGCCGCCTGGCTCGCAATGCTCGATCCTTTTCGGCAACGGTGTCACGACGCAAGAGCCGGGCTCGGCGCAGGGACTCCATCTCATCGTGTCGGATATAGACGCAGTGCGCGCAGAGCTGGTCGGGCGGGGCATCGAGGTGAGCGAAGTTTTCCATGACGTCGGCGGCCTGTTCCACCACGCGGGTGAGGAAGGACGCGTGAGCGGCCCGCATCCGGAGCGGCGCAGCTATGGGTCGTTCGCCTCGTTCAGCGATCCTGATGGAAATGGCTGGGTGTTCCAGGAGGTCACCACTCGACTCCCGGGACGGGTGGACACGCAGGGCACGACATTTACTTCCTCGACGGACCTTGCAGGGGCGCTACGACGCGCCGCGGCCGCGCACGGCGAGCATGAAAAGCTATCCGGACAGCATGACGAAAACTGGCCAGACTGGTACGCCGACTATATCGTCAGTGAGCAGGCCGGCACGCAGCCGCCGACTTGAGCCTGACTGGCGGGCAGGGGAGCAGCCGCCGACGTGAGCCTGACGGCTGGTAGCGGGCGGGAGCAACCGTAGGAGTTCACGGAAGAAGTCCGCGTGAGCGTCCAGCAGCTACGTTGAACGCAATGCCGCGTGCGACGCCGTCGCGAGTCGCCCGCAGTCTGATCCACTCACACGGGGCTCAAACCGAGCAACTCACGCGCTTGTGCTGCGCTCGCAACGGGACGCGCGTACTCGGCGCAAAGTGCGGCAACGCGTGACACGAGTTGCGCGTTGCTGGCCGCGAGCGTGTCCTTGTCCCAGCGGACGTTGTCTTCAAGACCGGTGCGGCAATGTCCGCCCATCTGCAAGGTCCAGTGGTTCACTTCGAGCTGGTGCCGGCCGATACCGGCGGCGGTCCAGGTCGCATCGGGCAGCAATGTGCTGAGCTGCTTCACTTCGAATTCCAGAATTTCGCGGCGCGCGGGCAGCGCGTTCTTGACGCCCATCACGAACTGAACGTGCACCGGTGCCTTGAGCAGACCTTGCTCAACGAGGTCGAACGTGCTGTACAGCATGGCCAGATCGAAGATCTCGATCTCCGGTTTCACGTCGTGTTCGAGCATGGAAACCGCGAGCGAGCGCACGAAGTCGGGAGGATTCTCGTACACCGTGGTGGGGAAATTCACCGATCCCGTGGCGAGCGACGCCATGTCCGGGCGCAGATCGAGCATCGCGCCGCGCTGCTCGAAAGACCGCCCGCGGCCGCCTGTCGAAAACTGCACGATCATCCCTGGGCAATGTTGGCGGATACCTTCCTGAAGTTCGGCGAAGCGCGTGCGATCGGAACTCGAATTCTCCTGTTCGTCGCGTACATGGAGATGGACGAGCGTCGCGCCCGCCTCAAAGGCCTCGTGTGTGCTCTCGATCTGCTCGGAGATCGAGATGGGCACGGCGGGATTGTCCTTCTTGCGCGGCACAGAGCCGGTGATCGCTACGCTGATGATGCAGGGTGAGCTCATGTTGGGTCTCCGTCTACGGACGATTGGGGCGGTTGGGCATGACGGGCGGCCTCGTGCGGTGTCCCTTCCGGTAGACAGACACCGCGCAGCCACCCGGACGGGTTTGTCAGCGCTTTTTGATCCGGGCGGCGACGACGAGGGACAACAGGCAGCCGACCGCCAGATAGCCCGCCACCGGATGCCACGAGCCGCCGGCGAGGCTGACCAGTCCGACGGCGATGAACGGCGTGAAGCCCCCACCCACCACGCTCGCAACCTGATAGCCAACGCCTGCGCCGCTATAGCGATACTCTGTGCCGAACAGTTCGGTAAACATCGGTTGCTGGACGCTGACCACCATGTCATGCGCGACGTTGGCCAGCATCACGGCGAAGACGACGATCCAGAGCGTCGAACGTGCATCAAGGGCGAGAAAGAACGGCACGGCACTCAGCATGCCGACGAGTGCGCCGATGATGTAGATGCGGCGGCGGCCGAAGCGGTCGGCGAGTAGTGCGAAGCAGGGAATCGTCACGACGCTGACCACGCCCACCAGCAGGCCGATGTTAAGGAAGAACTGGCGCGGCATGCCGAGATTGGTCGTCGAATAGCTGAGTGCGAAGGCAGTGACGATATACATCGTGAAGAGTTCGGCGAGGCGCAGCGCGATGATCAGCAGGAAGGACTTCGGGTGCTTAAGCAGGGCTTCGACAATCGGCAGGCGGGCGCGATGATGGGTCTTTTCCACCTTCTCGACGAATTCCTTCGACTCCTCCATGCTCGAGCGTACCCACAGACCAATCAGCACGAGCACCACGCTGAAGACGAAGGGAATGCGCCAGCCCCATGCCTTGAAAGTGTCGTTGTCCATCGTCTGGCTCAGGATCGACACGATGCCGGTGGCGAGTATCAGCCCGACGCCGTAACCCACCTGCACGCCGCTGCTATAGAACGCCTTCTTTTTCTCCGGTGCACTTTCGACGGCCATCAGCGCCGCGCCGCCCCATTCGCCGCCGACGGCGAAGCCCTGAATCGCTCGCAGCAATACGAGCAACGCTGGCGCCCACCAGCCGATCGTGGCGAAGGTCGGCAAGAAGCCGATCAGCGCGGTGGACAGACCCATCATCATGACGGTCAGCACCAGCATGCGCTTGCGCCCGAGCCGGTCACCGTAGTGCCCGAACACGAAGCCGCCGAGTGGACGAAACAGAAAACCCACCCCAAAGGTGCCGAACGCGGCGAGTGTGCCCATCGCAGGGCTGATCTGCGGAAAGAACTCGTGGTTGAAAATGATTGCGGCGACGATGCCGTAGAGCAGGAAGTCGTACCAATCGACAACCGCGCCGACAAAGCTGCCGAGCGCTGCTTTGCGAGCACGGCTCTTTTCGGAGGGAACGAAGGTCGGGACCTCGGGGGATCGAATCGCGAATGTCATAGCATGTCTCGAATGTGTTTCGTGTTACCGGTTCGGTTTGCGGCTGGCCGGCAGTTGCGCTTGCTGCGCTAGCGATGATTCCAGAATAGGGGGCTGTGTTTGCGTGGGCAATGTTTTAATGGGGTAGACGGATCGGTGATCGCACGACAATGCGCGATTAACGCACACTGTTAGGGATTGCACCAGGCGCCGCCGCCCGCACGCCTCACTGGCACGTCCTGAGATTTCTCTGATGAGCGCAGCGCGCGGGATCTTGAACACAAAGCGAGGGGATCACGCGATAATCGCGCATGACAGTGCGTTGACCGCGCAAAATGAGGGTTTTATCTTATGGCGAGACCGCCGTTGGACAAGCGCGACTGGATCGCCGGCCTGGAGAAAGGACTGGCGATTCTCGAGTCGTTCGACAGCGAGCATGCGCGCATGACGCCTAGCGAGGCGGCCGCGCGAACCGGCATGACACGCACCGCGGCGCGCCGATATCTGTTGACCCTGGAGCATCTCGGCTACGTTCAGGGCGATGGCAAGCAGTTCGGCCTGACGCCACGCGTGTTGCGGGTAGGCTGGTCGTATTTCGATTCAGCGCGCTTGCCCAAGCGGGTTCAGCCGTACCTGCAGCAGTTGAGCGCGGCAATCAACGAGTCGGTGTATGTCAGCGTGCTAGACGAATGGGAACTGGTGTTCATCGCACGCAACGGCACTTCGCGCGTGATGACGACGGGCTTCGTGCTCGGCGCGCGCGTGCCGGCTGCACTTGCCTCACCCGGTGTCGTGTTGCTTGCCTATCGATCCGACATGGAATCCGTGCGCGAATGGCTGGACGGCACCGAACTGCTGCCTTTTACGCCGCACACATTGACGAACAAGACACGTCTGATGGAAACGATCCGCCAGGCGCGCGCAGATGGTTTTTCTGTTATCGAGCAGCAACTCCAGATTGGTGTGCGAGGTGTCGCCGTGCCGCTCAAGAACCGGCACGGCGAAGTCGTCGCGGCGCTCAGCACGAACATGCCAATGGGGAAGGAAAAGACCGAAGCCGCGCTTGGCCGCGTGTTGCAGCCTTTGCAGGAAACAGCGCTGGCGATGCTCAACGTGCTTTAGCTGGAGGGCTCCGCTCGCCATGGGCTTACTCTGTGGGAAGAGCGACCGGAAGGCGCATGCGGTACAAGGAGACAGCCTGTATGGCGAGCGTGCAGAGAAGCGCACCACCGTACGCGGCAAACACGTTCAACCGCATCAACGTCAGGCTTAGCACATAGAAAAACGCAGCAAAGCCCAAAAGTCCCGCCAGCATGCCGCGCAGCAATTGCTGTGCGGCTGTATGGCCGATCATACGGTGAGCAAAAACCGTGAGAATCATCGCCATGAAAGGGAACGAGGCGAACACGCCGCTCGCTTTAGGCCCGACCTCAGGCGCGATCAGCGTCACACTGACCACCAGGCCGGCGATGAGCACCATACGCAAGGGCAAATCCCACCACGGCGGAACGAGCCTGCCGGTTCTGGCCGCTTTGACGGGGATGACGTTGAGCGCCAGCGTGACGGCCAGAATGGCGACAAAAAACAGGCCATTTTCCGGCAGCGCACTCCATTGCAGAAGGGCGGCTACGACGGCAAACGTCGCACTGGCGCCCGCGAGAGCGATGGTCCATCCCAAGGTCGCCAGTCTGCAATAGACAACGCAGAGGAGCGCTTGCGCCGCTGTCGCGACAAGTGAACCTGCGGTTGCCTGCGCCGCAAAGGCAGGTCCATGCTCCAGTGTCAGGAACACCGAGATCGGCGCCGACGTGAGCGGCAACCCCACCAGAAGCCCACCAATCGCCTCGCCCCAGCGGCGAACCGCAATACTTGCGGCCAACAGCAAGAGCGGCGTAACGACGAGTTTGAAAACAAGAAGATGCATGGATAGCGAACCAATGCGGAGAATGCCGACTTTGACGGACGGGCCGGGTGCCGCGGCTGCCTGCAGATATTGAGGGCAGGCGCCTCGGCCGATAAACCATTTGTCATCATATGATGCGTGTTCACAACTCACGCATGCATTTCGTGCCCCAAGCAATCCGGCGGATCGTGCAGCGGCCAAAGCGCGCCATAACTAGCAAATGGTGACTGACATGTCCATGTGACACGTCAGGCACGCGGATCCAGATCGAACTCAAGGCGGATGCCGCCAGGCTCGTACACCATGGTGTGCCGCTTCGGACCGCTGCCCAGTGCCTCGGGCGCGAACTCCACCTTGACTCCCGGCCAGCCGGATACCCGTTCAAAGAGAGTCGCGAAGGCCTCTTCGTTCGCAGCCCGAAGCGCCAGATGATGTAGCCCAACATTTTTCTTGCGGTCGAACTCGACTCGGTTCGTCTCGTCCTTCAACTGCCATAGGGTTAAGAGGATATGTCCATCGGAGACGAACACAGCCGGATACTCAGGCTTGCCTCCAACTTCCTTCCAGCCAAGACAGTTGATGAAAAAATCACGCGTCACGTCGAGATTCCGAACAGTCAATCCCACGTGATCAATGCCACGCGTCAACGATTCAGTCGTCATGATGGGAATCCTCTCAAGCAGAAAAGTCAGTTGATGCCGACAACGCCTTCCAGGTCTCGGTCTCCTCCGTGACATAGGCGTTCTTCCCGGCGAGGACCTTCAGCGTAGCACGCGACGCGCCCGTGATGCACCAGACACGCTTGAACCCGTTTTTCACTTCGCCGACCACGACGGTTCTCCTACGGTTATGAATCGTCATACGTATTTCTCTTTTGCGGAGCGTGCGTGATCAATTATGCTAAGGCACGCGTTGGAACGGTGTTGCCGTGATTGCGCCCGGGTAACGGTCTGGGTCGCAGCGCGCGTCCGTCATGGCGCGGGGCAGGATGTCTTTGGTGAGCTTGCGCGGCGTTGACACGAACTTTAAGGATTAAGGCATGAAGATTTGCATTTATGGGGCTGGCGCCATCGGCGGTTGGATGGGAGCCCGGCTGGCACGAGCAGGCCACGACATCAGTGTGATTGCTCGAGGAGCGACACTAGCCGCGCTCAGGGAAAACGGCCTGCAACTCGTAGAGGACGGCAAGACGACGACGGCAACGGTCGTGGCCTCCGGGAATAGTGCGGACCTGGGTCCTCAGGATATCGTGATCGTCGCGGTGAAGGCGCCTGCGATGGCCTCGGTCGCTGCCGGCATCGCGCCGCTGCTGACGAAGGACACCACAGTTATCACGGCAATGAACGGCGTTCCGTGGTGGTTTTGCGATGGCCTCGGTGGTGGCCTCGCAGGCACGCGGCTGACATCGGTGGACCCGGACGGATCCATCGCAGCAGCGATTCCCAGCGCGCAGACCGCCGGCTGCGTGGTCCACGCGAGCTGCCTGCAAGACGCTCCGGGCGTGATCCGCCATCATCTTGGCAACGGACTCATCGTCGGCGAGGCATCTGGACGGCCGAGCGAGCGCGCCAGGAAACTGGTGGAAATTTTTGCCGCCGGCGGCTTCAATGCGTCCGCGTCGGAGCAGATACAGAGGGACGTCTGGTACAAGCTGTGGGGCAATATGACGATGAACCCGATCAGTGCGATTACGGGCGCAACCACCGACAAGATTCTGGGCGACGACCTTGTGCGCGGCTTCGTAACCAGTGCGATGCTGGAGGCAAAGGAAATCGGCGCGCGCTTCGGGATTCCCATCGATCAAGCGCCGAACGATCGGCATGCAGTGACGATGAAACTAGGCGCGATGAAAACGTCCATGCTGCAGGACGTTCTGGCGCGCAGGGCTGTTGAGATTGACGCACTCGTGGGCGCAGTGCGCGAACTGGGACAGATCACGGGCGTTCCAACACCGTTCATCGACGCGTTGCTGGGTCTGAGCCGGTTGCACGCGCGAACCTTGGGCCTCTATTAATACCTGCTGCTGCATTGAGTCGCCCCACGTCTGTCCGCGGTCATTCAGACGGCGCGTTTCGCAGCGGGCACTTCGACCAGACGGCCAGTCCGAACCTCGTAAATGAAGCCGTAGACCGGAATGTTTGCGGGCACGAGCGGATGTGCTGCAATGCGCCGGACGTCTTCAACGACGCTTTGGTCGGCATCGCTGATGGTGTGCCATTTGATGTAGCGGCCTTCGGGTGAACCGGGCCCGGCCCAGTTTGAACAACCGGCCGCTCAAGAGCGGCCGGTCTCTTCCCTTAGAACCGGTGGGTGATACCAAAGATACCGGCGAGCTGGTGGTTGTTGGCCGAGTAGGCGCTGCCGTCGAGATCGGCAACCGCTTGCTTACCGGTCGAATCGATACCCGAAGCCGTTTCATAGAAGCCGATCGCGTACAGCGAAGTGCGCTTCGACAGCGAGTAGATCGCACCCAGGTTGAACTGGTTGTACTTTGCGCTACCCAGTCCATCCGCGCCGCTATTGTGCGTGTAGATATACGCACCCGCCAGCAGCAGGCCAGGGGTCACCTGGTACTTGAGGTTGACTTCACCCGAATTGAACGTCGCGGTACCGCTCGTGTACTTCGGCGCGGCGATCGCGCCGACGGCGGTGATCGACCCCAGGTTCTGGAATTGCGTATTCGAGTACAACAGGCCGACGGTTGCCGGTCCGATCGCATACGAACCGCCCGCCACGATGATCTGCTGCGAACCCGCCGACGCGTAGCCGCCGAAGATCTTGTTGTTCATATTGTCGGTCGCGCCCGTGACCGCAGACGTCGGCGTCGACGAGTTGCCCTGATTGCCGAACGTCGCGTAATACGGATCCTTCGTGAACGTATAGCCGGCACCGAGGAGCAGCGGGCCGTTCGAATACGAGAGCGACGCGTCCACGACCGAGTTCCTCGAGAAATCGCCTGCCACGCCGCCCAGGCTGTATAGCACGCCCGCTTGAAGACCCTTGTAGTTCGGGCTCTCGTACTTGAGCGAATTCTGGATGCGGTTCGTCGTGTCGACGTTGTCGACGTCGCTCGCGCGCGTGCCGTAGCCGAGGCCCGAGGCGGCCCAGTCGGCACCCGACGCAATCGGCGATACCAGGTCATTGCTGACCGAGTATTGACGGCCGGCGGTGATGGAACCCCACGTCGTGCTGCTCAAGCCGACGTATGCCTTACGACCGAACTCCAGGCCGCCTTGGCCGAGTGCGCCGGTGGCGGTGGTGAAGCCGTTTTCGAGGTCGAAGATAGCCGACAGGCCGCCACCGAGGTCTTCCGTGCCCCTCAGGCCCCAGCGCGACGAGGTGGCTTGCGAGAGCGAGTACTGGTGCAGGCCTTTGACATTGTTGTTGACGAGAATACCCGCATCGACGATGCCGTACAGGGTTACGCTGCTTTGTGCGTGCGCGGTGCCGGCAAACGCGCCAAGCGCGAGGAGGGCCACCGAGGTCTTTTTCATTTTCATCTGTTTTTCACTTGTCTGAAGAGGTATCGATCGCACGTGCGGCGACCTTGACCCGTTGTTGTGATTTATCGGAGTACGAATAATTCGGAGTGCAACATAAGACCCGAGCCCCGATAGACTTTGCAAGAGCGGGAACGAATGACCGAATGCTGTTCTCGCCATTCCCTCGGGCTCGCGACACTCACGCCTCCTGACCGGGAGATGGTGTCGGTGCCCAATTGAATTCCGCGAATATACACAACGCATTATTGTTTATAAACGAACAAATTTGCGATGTCTCATGCTTGCAACAGCGCATGAGCTATATCCGTTACTTTGTCATGTGCTTATCACGCAGCTTCAAAACGAATCAGTACGAACCCTTACTTTGTTGCCTTAATACCCTGCGGTTTACGGGCAAGGCACACGGACGACGCGCATTCGTGCGATTCATTAAGTGAACGCTTAACCTGACCGGGTTGTCGCGTGATGGTTTGCATGCGCTGCGGCGTACGAACACTTGTGGTTTTCTTTATTGGTTTTGCGGTAGTCGCCTTCGATTCATGGCCGTACGCAAGCGCGCTCGCGCAGCCCTTCGAACGTCGTCCTCACTGCTGCGGCATCCCTTATCTCCATGGCGTTTTTCGTTATGCATTTCTCTGCTAAGCATAGTTAAAACGCTCGCTTATCCATGCGATCCCGCATTGCTACGATCGCAGCTTGATTGCAATGACCAGACCGGAATCTCCACTCGTGACACTTTCTATCCTCCGCTTCCTCGCCCGCGCGGCGCTGACTTCTCTGCTTCTCGTGACTGGCGCTCACGCGCAAACCGCTGCCAGTTCTTCGACGCCGGTAAAACTGCGGATCGGCTATCAAAAGTCTTCTACGCTCATCACGATCCTGAAAGCACGCGGCTCGCTCGAGCAGGCACTAGCGCCGCTGGGCGTGAGCATTACGTGGAACGAGTTTGCGAGCGGCTTGCCGTTGACCGAAGCACTCAACGCCGATGCGGTAGACCTTAGTGCCGACGTTGCCGATACGGTCCCGGTGTTCGCCCAGGCCGCTCATGCACGGTTTGTTTATGTGGCGCAGGAAGCGCCGTCGCCAGGCGCTCAGGCCATTATTGTGAAGCGCGATGGGCCGCTGCATACGCTTGCCGACCTGAAAGGCCAGCGCATCGCGGTGACCAAGGCCGCGGGCAGCCATTATCTGCTGCTTGCAGCGCTCGCCAAAGCGGGGCTCACGCCAGCAGACGCGCACATCAGCTATCTGACTCCTGCCGACGGACGTGCTGCATTCGAGAGCGGTAGCGTCGACGCGTGGATCACCTGGGATCCGTATGTCGCAGCGGTCGACAAAACGCCGGACGTGCGCATCCTTGCCAACGGTGACGGCCTTGCTTCCTATCAACGCTACTACCTTGCGTCCAGCAGCTTCGCTGCGGCCCACCCGGATGTAATCCGCACTGTGGTTGCGCAGTTGACGTCGGCAGGTGATTGGGTTCGCGCGCATCCCGATGACGCTGCCAAACTGCTTGCGCCAATCTGGGGCCTGGATGCAGCGACGATCGAGCGTGCGAATGGACGCCGCAGCTACGTGGTACGCGCAGTGGATGCGCAGAATTTCGCTGAGCAGCAGAAGATTGCCGACACCTTCTACCGGGCGGGTCTGCTGCCGGCGCCAGTCGATACGGCTACGGCGCTACGCTGGAATTTCACCACGAAGCGCGCCGAGGCGGCGGGCGCTTCAAACACGGCTTCTGGTGGATAGAGCGGCAGCCCTGCGAATGGCACTCCCCCTTTGAAGTCCCTGTATCCAAGAAAGGTATTTTATTGGGGGTTTGATTTATTCCCCGAAAACCAATTCATAAAAGCTTCTTTGCGCTTCTTTGTCCAGATCGCTAGATTCATTCATGCAGCAATGAATCGACGGAGGCTGTATGACCCTACACTCAGCGACACTTTTCTGGGCCGGACTTCGGCATCCTGTGCGCAGTGTCGTCAAGCGATTGTCGAAACGCGCAGCTTCTGCATCTGATCCATCGGCAGAGATCGCGGCCGGCGCGACCTATCGCTGTCAATCCCCTGAGCGGCTCGAACGCATTGCGGCTTACGCGCGCTGCGGGTATTTCCACATGGAATACACCGCAGGCATGTTTGTCGTGCCGCTCGAGATTCCCCCGGAATGATCTTCTCATCGACGCAACCACTGCCGGGCAGGCAGGCCAGACTGCTCGAATCCCACGCTTAACTTTCCACGATTCGTTATTTCCTTCATTCGCAGCCGTCACCTACGCTGGTGAGATGCGCGCATGCGCGTCATGCCACCACGTGTTGCGTGCGCGGCGACTTTGCAAGGGAGAGTGCAATGACTGAGGCTGTCGGGCAAATCCAGGCGCGCTCGCGTCTGGCATGGATTGCCGGTGTCGGGGCGAGCGCTGGCCTCGGTGGGGCGCTTGCGCGCCGTTTCGCGCGCGAAGGGCTCAGCGTGGCCGTGACCGGACGCTCGCGCGAACGGCTCGACGTGCTCGTTGGCGAAATCCGTGAGGCAGGAGGGCACGCGGTGGCCTTACCCGGTGATGTCACGAGCGAGAGCGATCTGGCCGCGATTGCGCAGCAGCTCAATGACAGCGGTACGCTTGAAGCGGCGATTTTCAATGCCGGTAACGCGACCCGCGCGCCGACGCTCGACCTGAGCGCTGAGCAGTTCGAAGCGGCATGGCGAATCAGCACGCTGGGTGGCTTTCTGTTTGCGCGAGCGGCGTTGCCACCGCTGCTGGCCGCTGGCCGGGGCTCGCTGATTTTTACCGGGGCCACGGGATCGCTGCGCGGCCGTCCGCCGTTTGCCGCCTTCGCGTCCGCCAAGGCGGGTCTGCGCTCGCTCGCGCAGAGTCTCGCACGTGAATTCGGTCCGCAGAATATTCACGTTGCCCATGTGGTGATCGATGGCGGTATCGACGGCGAGCGTCTGCGCACGTCGGCGCCGCAGCGGGTGGCCGAACGAGGCGTCGATGGCCTGCTCAAGACGGACGAGATCGCTGATGCCTATTGGCATCTGCATCAGCAAGGACGCACAGCATGGTCGCAGGAGATCGATCTGCGGCCCTTCAACGAGTCGTTTTAACGCAGTGGGGACGTGAACATGGGCGATATCGTCATCGACACACCAGCGACGGCCACGACGATTCAGGCCGAGTTGAACTACCTCGAGTTTAGCGGCGAGAAACCGGTGTCGTACCAATACGAACCGCCAGCGGGCGTACCGAAGCGCAGTGGCGTGTACCGGACGCATCGGGTATTACTTCCCCGACATGACGCCCGATGAATTCCTGCTGATCAAGATTTACGATTCGGCGGGTGACGGAATTGCGCGTCTGACTGCACACACTGCATTCGACGATCCCACTTCGCCGCCCGATGCCGCGCCGCGCCGCAGCATTGAATTGCGTGCGCTGTTGTTCTTCTGATTGACTCGGACGGCCATAGAGGAGCGATTTTCCCAGGTGACATCCGAAATGCCACTTTTCGGATACATTCATGGTTCCCATGCTGTGTCTTCATTGGGAATCAAACGAAGCATCCCGTCATAAAACGGCCCATTAGCCATCACCGCGTGCGCCGCGTTTATGAGCGATGCTCTTCAATCCTGGCATTCGTCTGGAGAAAATAATGACCTTTTCACCGTCCAAGATAATGGCTGTCCTGCTCGCATCGACCGCGCTCATCATCGGATCGACCGCTCCGGCATTTGCTCAAAGCGGCGGGGGCGGGTCCGCGAACGGCAGTACCGCTGATGCCGCTACGTCGGCTTCCGCGCCAGCGAAGACGACCAAGGCTGAGCGGAAGGCCGCACGCAAGCAGGCGCGGGCGAAGAAAAACGCTGAGTTGAAGAAGCTGGAAGATGCGGGTTATCACCCGTCGCAAAACGATCCGAACTATCCGCAAGACCTTCAGAACGCACAGAAGAAGGCGGGGATCGGTCAAGGCGCGAGTCAGTAATACGTGGTGGGGCCGGCGCGTTGTGCTGCACAGCTGCGCCTGCCTGAAACAACCTGCGGATGCCGACCCGCACCGCGGTTCCACCCCGCAACCGTGCATGCCTCGCCGGACCGCTTATGCGAGGCGGCCAAAGTCACGCCCAAGTGCCTTGCTTGCCGCCGTGGAGACGATGCGGCTTCGCTTGATGGCGCCACGCCGATTAGCGGGCGCCGCACTGCGCAATCTCGACCGCGCACGCTGGCCGGCAGGTGCCGACCCGAGAAAAGACCCTGCTCCATCCCCGCCATGCGAGGGGATCGTGGCGCCGGTCCCTATCGATTCCTGTAGTTGCGCGGGCCGCACCTTGAACAACTCCGCTTGCAGATCGCCCGCGCCTTCGTGAATGGACGGCAGGTAGGAGGCAGGCAGCGCTTCTCTCAGCGTTGCCGCGGCAGAATCCACGCCTGCCTGCAGTTCACCGGCGTGCTGGCTGACTGTACGCTCGACTGAACCCTGCACATCGGCCGCCGCCTGCTCGATACTGCTTTTCAGCTTGCGCAGTTCGTCCATCTGGATTTGCCGGTCTACTTCCGTCTGCACGCTGCTGAGGTAACGCTGCGCGCGCCCAAGCAGCGTGCCGGCCGTACGCGCGACCCTTGGGAGTCTTTCGGGACCGAGCACCACCAGCGCGACCACGCCGATCACGGCCATTTTGGAAACATCGAAGTCAAGCATGGCAACCGTATCTCCGGGTTGGTGTGCAATCAGTCAGTTGCAGGGCGTTATTGCTGCTCGACGACCGGACGGCCTGAAGCTTCGATCGACCCGTTCGCGGACATTGGCTTCGCAGCGGCCTGGGCGGCTACCGGCTCAGCTTCCTGCATGCCCTCCTTGAAACCCTTGATCGCGCCGCCGAGATCCGAGCCGAGATTCCGGATCTTTTTCGTGCCGAAGACAAGCGCGACGATCGCCAGAACGATCAGCCAATGCGTAATGCTGAGGCTACCCATGATCACACTCCTTTCCTATCGTTTGAACTCACCCAACAACCTGACTCAGGTCGTGCGCAGATCGTAACGGGATTCGCGCAGCTGATGTATCAGAGGTGTTGATGGTTTCGCGAAGAAATCCTGATTGGTCATTCTCGCCTCGCGTTTCTAATATTTGCGGCACGGCGAGGACGTTGTCCTGCTGCTGCAGTGAGCCATCCACCCTGGGCGGCGGCTCACTGAAGCAAAGGAAACAACCGGTCCTCCCTACAGCCCGTGTCGGACAGGCGTCGACCCTGACTGCCGGGAATTGATCAAGAGAAATAGTTAGGAGAAGCAAGCATGACTGATTTGACTCGTCGCAGTGTACTGGCTGGGGCGGCTGCTGGTGCTGTCGCGCTCGGTGCATCGGCTGTCGCCAAGGCCGCTGAATACGGCAACCCCGACAGTCCCTTGCAAGGCGCCATCAACTCGACGCCCGCTGCGATTTCCGAACCCGGCCCGCAGAATCCGCAACTGCGCGACGTGTTGCCTTCGTTCAACAACCCGCCGCCCACGGACGTTGGGGGCATGCCGATTCCATGGGCATCGTTCAATGAAGCGCACAAGCGCATTCAGGCGGGTGGTTGGGCGCGCGAAGTAACGACGAAGGCGTTCCCGGTGTCGAAGGACATCGCGGGCGTGAATATGCGCCTCGGACCGGGCGGCGTGCGTGAACTGCACTGGCACCAGCAAGCTGAGTGGGCCATCATGGTCAGCGGCGAGGTTCGTATTACGACCATCGACACCCAGGGTCGCGCTGAAGTTGCCGATGTGCAATCCGGCGACATCTGGTATTTCCCGCCGGGCCTGCCGCACTCGCTGCAAGGCTTGGGCGACAACGGCGGCGAATTCGTGCTGGCCTTCGATAACGGCGCGGCAGGCGAATTCAATACGCTGATGGTGTCGGACTGGTTCGCGCATACCCCGCCGGAAATCCTGGCCCAGAACTTCGGTGTGCCGGCCGAAAAATTCAAGAACATCCCGCTCGAACAATTGTGGATTTACCAGGGCGCGAAGGCCGGCTCTCTGGCCGCAGATCAGGCGTACTGCGCGTCGCCGGCAGGCCGTCCGGATCACCCGTTCATTTTCCGCATGGGCTCAATGGCGCCGACCATCTCGAGCGCGGGCGGCGAAGTGCGCGTCGTCGACAGTCGCAACTTCCCGGTTTCGAAGACCGTGGCAGCGGCACTCGTGACAGTGAAGCCGGGTGGTCTGCGTGAGTTGCACTGGCACCCGGATAACGATGAATGGCAGTACTTCATCAAGGGAACCGGCCGCATGACGGTGTTCAACACAGGCCCGGCGGCACAGACAGTGGACTTCAACCCGGGCGATGTGGGCTACGTTGAGAAAAACCTCGGTCACTACATCAAGAACACCGGTAAGGATGATCTCGTGTTCCTCGAGATTTTCAAGTCGGACCACTTCTCGGAAATCACCCTGTCCCAGTGGCTGGCCAATGTGCCGCGTCAACTGCTCAAGGAGCATTTGCGGGTCGACGACGAAACCCTCGACGCGATCCACAATCTGAAGCAGCGTCGCGACGTGATTGCGTAAGGACCGCAATCCCGCAGTAAGCGGGGCGCCGTGCGCCCACGGTTCGATCTGAACCGCGGGCCCGCGGCGCCCCGTCCGGATCCGATGCTCTGCCGCTCTGGTGCCGGGGCACAGTTAGCCCATCTCGACACCACGTAGCACTGTAAAGAGGCGCTCATCATGTTGATGGCAATTAAACGAACCGCCGGCTACGCCCTTTCTGGGGAAGCGACCGCCGACACAGTCACGGCGATGCGCGACACGCTCGACAACAACCGCCGTGGCGTGCGTGCGCTGCTGCCGTTCGCTGGTCCCGCTGTGATCGCCTCGGTTGGTTACATGGATCCGGGCAACTTTGCGACCAACATTCAGGCCGGCTCGACTTACGGATACGAGCTGCTTTGGGTGGTGCTGGTGTCGAGCCTCGTGGCAATGCTGTTTCAGGCGATGTCCGCCAAAGTCGGGATCGTAACTGGCCGCAGTCTCGCCCAATTGTGCCGTGACGAGTTTCCGGGCCCACTCGTCATGGGAATGTGGATCGGCTCAGAAATTGCCGCGATGGCGACCGATCTGGCCGAGTTCGTGGGCGCGGCGATGGGCATCTCGCTGCTGTTCCATCTGGCGATGGGCTGGGGTCTGCTGATCACGGGCGTCGTTACCATCGGCATCCTGTCGCTCGACAAAAAAGGCTTCCGTCCGCTCGAAATCGTCATCGCTGCGCTGATCACCGTCATCGGTCTGAGCTATCTGTGCGAGCTCGTCATCGCTCCGCCGGACTGGCATGCCGCAATCTTTCATACCTTCGTGCCGCATCTGCACGGCAACGATGCACTGATGCTCGCGGTGGGTATTGTCGGCGCCACCATCATGCCGCACACGATTTACCTGCACTCGGGTCTGACGCAAAACCGTGCGCCGGCGCGCAACGATTACCAGCGCCGCAAGCTGGTGCGTTTTTCGAACCGGGAAGTGGTGATCGCCTTGGGCTTCGCCGGCCTCGTCAATCTGGCAATGGTGACGATGTCCGCTTCAGTATTCAGCAAGAAAGCACCCGGCATCTCGGACATCGCGGTGGCCTATCACACCCTTACGCCTGTGCTGGGTGCCGGTGCGGCCGCGCTGTTCCTCGTCTCCCTGCTGGCGTCGGGCATCTCCAGTTCCGTGGTGGGAACGATGGCCGGCCAGAACATCATGCAGGGCTTCGTCGGATTCAAGACGCCCGTACTCCTGCGACGCCTCATCACGATGGTGCCGGCCGTCATCGTCTGCATGACGTGCAATCCCATGAACGCAATGATCGATAGCCAGATCGTCCTGAGCATCATTCTGCCGGTTCCGCTCGTCGCACTCGTCGTGCTGTCGTCGCGTCGCTCAGTGATGGGCGGATTTACGGCGGGGCGCAAGCTGATCGGCACCGCTATCGTCGCCACGGGCGTGATTCTGGCTCTGAACGTGATGCTCATCTGGCAATCCGTCGTCTCGTAAGAGGGCGCGGGTACGACGCGCGACGTCAAGGCGGGCGCTAGGGGTAGCAATCGTGCGAGTTTCCAGAGCTGTGTCATCAGGAGGTTGAATATCCATGCCTGTATGCACCTTGTCGATCACCGTGAACTGTTCGAGCCGTGCGCCGCCCTCAGCGAGAAGAAATTGCCGGAAGTCGAGAGCCGCGGGCGGCAAATGCCGGTCCGCGCGGTGGGCCACGCACCAATGGCGTTTAAGCGGAAAGCCTTGCACGTCGAGCGTCTTGAGCAGGCCGGCTCGTACTTCGGACTGAACCGCCTGCGCCGAAAGAAAGCTGATGCCCATGCCTGCCATAACCGACTGTTTGATCGCTTCGGCGCAGCCGATCTCCATGAAGCGTGGCGTCGACTCGTGGTTGCCGAACGTATCGTTGGCAGCGCTGCGGGTGTCCGTGCCGTTTTCCCTTACGATCAGGCATTCGTGCGCGATCCGCACATACGGGATGTTCCGTTCGTGAGCAAGCGGATGCGTCGGGGCGGCAACGAGCACAAAGGGATTCGGTGCGAACGCCTCGGCCACGATGGCCGGATCATCGGGCGCGTGAACCATCACGGCGAGATCGATCTGGTCGCTTCGCAGCAGGGCGATGAGCTGGTCACGACTGCGCACCGTCATGTCGAGTTCGACGCCGTCCTGGTTATCCAGGAATGCACCGATCAGGTGCGGAAAGAAATAGCTGCCCGAGGTAACGAGCCCGACCCGCAGGCGCTGGGCGCCGCCGGCCTTGAGGTTGTTCATCGACAGTTCAGCAGCTTTCAGGTCTGCAAGAATCACCATGCTATGGCGCAGCATGACCTTGCCCGCCTCGGTCAGGGCGATCCGCTTGCCCGCCTGCGTGAACAGCGACAAGCCAGCGTGGTCCTCCAACTGCTTGATCTGCATCGATACGGCGGGCTGGGTCAGGTGCAAATCTTCAGCCGCACGGGAAAAACTCAAATTGCGCGCAACGCTTTCGAAAATCTTTAGTTGGCGAATTGTTATGTTTCTCATCTAAACCGTCATTCCTTGGGAAAGTACTGATGCTTTCGTAAAGCGGGGCGTTGGTGCGATAGTGTAGCCGTTGTGACAAAAGGCCGCATTTTCCCGCGCGACGCGCCAGAAGTCCATTTTTTGCAAACAGATGGCAGGAGAGGGTAGCGGATACATCAGCGCAAAACTGGTTTTGCAATCTGATCGCCGACGTTCTGACGGTTGTATGAGTTTGAACACGAGGGGGCAATTCCCTGTAGCGCTCGTTCAAGCGGCGATTTAACAACCCAAAGAGTACTGGACGTGAAATCCATCGTGAGATCACAGCAACGCCCGTTCTCGAATTTCGAATATTTAAATCCGCTCTCCCCTAAAGAAATGCAACGCGCTGCCGATAGAGCGTGGGGAGAACTTTCGGATTAAATATTTCCGCAGATTTAATAGGCAGGTATAACCTGGCAATCCGAAAAAATTGCAAAAAAATCGGTATCCTGTCGACACCCGTCGAATCGTCGGGGCGGGGAAATCTCGAGCCGTGGGTTTTGACAAAATTGAAGGCTGTATCCTAGTCACCTTCGAACGATGGAGACGCTGTGATTCGACGTGTCCTTGGCGGTCTGCTACTCACGTTAAGCTGTCTGGGCAGCGCAATGGCGGCGGGACCCACCTGTTCGCGTTCATTTACGCTAGCGTTACACGATCACGGGCTGCTCTATTCGGTCGACACCGACTCGGGCATCGACAAGGACTTCGCCGACGAGCTGATCCGCCGCAGCGGTTGCCAGATCAGGGTTAGCCTTATGTCACGTGCGCGGATCTGGAAGCTGATCGAATCCGGTGCACTGGATTTCAGCCTATCCGGCATTGCTAACGACGAGCGTAATCAGTATGCCGATTTCGCCTGGTACTTCAGCGACAAATACTACCTGCTGGTGCGCAAGGATGCCGGTATCCACCAGCTGACCGATTTCGAGCACAACGACCAGTTTCAGCTTGGTATCATCCGCAGCTTCCGCTATAGCGAGTCGGCCAACCGGCTGGTCGACACACTGACGGCCGAAAACCGTGTCAGCCAGGCCGGCGGTCTGGATCCGCTGTATCAGGCGCTGATTCTTCGGCGCATCCAGGGGATGATCATCGAGCCCTTCGATTACCCAGCAATCGACGAAAAGAAAATCCGCGACGTGACCACCATCGTGGAGTTCAAGGACCCCGCCGTCCCGCACGGCCTCATCATGTCGAAGAGGGCGCTCTCGCCGGCGGAGCGGGAAAAGTGGCGCGCCCTGGTGAATGACATGCGTGCCGACGGCACCATACGGCGGATCTTCGAGAAGTATTTCAAACCCGACCTCGCCGATTCGATGGTCAATTTCCAGGCGCCGCCGTGAGCTGGCCACGCCTGGTTCTCCTCCCACTCCTGGTCTTGTCCGCTTCACTGAGCGTTACGTGGGCGCTTTGGGACCATGAGCGGCAAGCAGCCCGTCATGAGCTGCTCACCCAGTTCGACTTCTCGCTGGGCGACGCTGTCAGCCGGATCGAACAGCGCATGGGCACGTACGAACTTTTGCTACGCGGTGTGCAGAGCCTGTTTGCCGCTACCGGCGCGGTGGACCGCGAGCGGTTCCGCGATTACGTCGGCACGCTCGATCTCGACGCCAACTTTTCCGGCATCCAGGCCATCGGCCTGGTCGCGTGGGTGCCGGCGGCGCAAAAGGATGATCATGTCGCCGCCATGCGGCGACAGGGGCTGCCCGACTATACGATCCAGCCCGCGGGCCCGCGCGAAGATTACGCGCCTGTGATCCAGCGCGAGCCGTATATCGGCCTGAATCGCGCGCCGCCCGGCTTCGATGCGTGGACCGAGCCTGTGCGGCGCCGCGCCATGGAGCAGGCGCGCGACTCCGGCATGGCCACCATTTCCGGGAAGGTCCGCTTGTCGGTGGATACCGAAGCCAATGCTCGCCCCGGTTTCGTCATGTACCTGCCGATCTATGCACGTGGACAGCCGCAGGACAGCGTCGCCCAGCGCCGGGCGCATCTGGTCGGCTGGGTCTATGCCTCGTTTCGCATGCACGATGTGATCGCCGGTCTGTATGGCGAGCAGCCGCCTGGCCTCGCTATCGCAATCTACGACGGCGTCGAACCGTCGGCCGCGGCACTCCTGCACAGGACACCTGCAGCGGCCGGGCAGCATTTGCCAGCGGACATTTCGGCAAACGAATATCTGGTTGTCGGCGGTCATGACTGGACACTGACGATGAGTGCCCAGGACGACTTCAAGGACCGCTTCGGCCGTAACGCGGCATGGTTGATCGCCAGCATCGGCACGGGTCTTAGCCTGCTGCTGACGTTCCTCACCTGGCTGATGATGACCGGCCGCGGCCGCGCGATGCGGCTCGCCTCGGCTATGACGAAGGAATTGCGCGAGAACGAGGAGAAGTTCCGCGCGATTGCCGACTGCACCGTCAACTGGGAGGTCTGGTGGGGGCAAGACGGCAAGCCACGCTGGATCAATCCATCCGTGAAGGAGTACATCGGATATACGGTCGAGGAGTGCATGACCATGTCCGACTTTGCGGGCAAGGTGATCTATCCGGAAGATATCCCGCGCGTGGCACCTGAATTTCTGAAGGGGCAGCAGGGATTTCGCGGCGAGGACCTCGAGTTTCGCTGCATTCGCAAGGACGGATCGCTAATCTGGCTTTCCGTTTCGTGGGTTCCGATCAGCGATGCCAAGGGCGATTTCATCGGCTTTCGCACCAGCGGGCGCGACATTACCGAGCGCAAACAGGTCGAAGCTGAGCTTCGGCTTGCCGCGGCCGCGTTCGACTCGCAGGAGCCGATGATGATCACCGACGCCAACGCCACAATCCTGCGCGTGAATTCGGCTTTTACCCAATCCACGGGCTACACGCCTGAGGAAATTGTGGGCCTGACACCACGTGTCCTGCAATCGGGCCGCCACGACGCGGACTTCTTTCGCGAGATGTGGAGAACGATTCACCGCGACGGCGGATGGCAGGGGGAAATCTGGGATCGCCGCAAGAATGGCGACGTCTATCCTAAATGGCTCGCCATTTCCGCGGTGGCGGGCGAGGATGGGGTCGTCAGTCACTATGTCGGCACGCATCACGACATTACCGAGCGCAAAATCGCGGAAGAGAGAATCAAGGAGCTGGCCTTCTTCGACGCGCTGACTCACTTGCCGAACCGGACCTTGCTGCTGGACCGGCTGAAGCAGGCGATCACGGCCAGCGCCCGGAGTGAAGCGTGCGGCGCCTTGCTGTTTATCGATCTGGATCACTTCAAGACGTTGAACGATACCTTGGGCCACGACAAAGGCGACCTGCTGCTGCAGCAAGTGGCGCAACGTTTGGCGTCGAGCGTGCTCGAGAGCGACACGGTAGCGCGGGTGGGAGGCGACGAGTTCGTGGTGGTGCTGGGAAGCTTGCACGAAAACCGGGAGGAGGCGGCCAGTCAGACCGAAACCCTGGGCGAGAAGATCCTGGCCGTCCTCGGGAGTCCATATCAACTTGGCGACATTGAGTACCGCAGCACCGCGAGCGTGGGCGCTACCGTGTTCAGGGGACATCAGGCGTCGATCGACGACCTCCTGAAGCAGGCGGACCTGGCGATGTACAAGTCCAAGGAAAAGGGCCGCAATGCCGTGTGTTTCTTCGATCCAGACATGCAGACGGTGGTGGTGGAGCGGGCGGCGCTGGAGGCGGGGTTGCGCGATGCAATCGAGCAAAATCAGTTCCTGCTTCACTATCAGGCACAGGTCGACGGCAGTTGCATCACGGGCGCCGAGGCTCTGGTGCGCTGGCAGCATCCCACGCGCGGTATCGTGCCTCCAGCCGAGTTCATTCCGCTGGCCGAGGAAACCGGACTGATCCTTGCGCTGGGAAGCTGGGTCATGGAGGCCGCTTGCGCGCAACTGGCGCGCTGGGCAACGCGGCCGGAGACGGCGCATCTCACGCTTGCGGTCAACGTCAGCGTCCAGCAGTTCCGCGAACCTGATTTCGTGGACAAAGTTCTGACTATCATCAGTCGAACCTCCGCGAGGCCGGACAGGTTGAAGCTGGAGTTGACCGAGAGCGTACTGGTCGACAACGCGCAGGACATCATCGAGAAGATGGGAGCACTCAAGGCGAAGGGGGTGGTATTTTCGCTGGACGATTTCGGTATCGGCTATTCGTCGCTTTCGTATTTGAAGCGTCTGCCATTGGATCAGTTGAAAATCGACCGGTCGTTCGTGCGTGATGTTCTGGACGACCCCAATGACGCGGTGATTGCCAGAGCCATCGTCGCGCTCGCGCAGAGCCTGGGCCTCGGCGTGATCGCCGAGGGTGTGGAGACCGAGGCACAGCGTGACTTCCTCGCTGCAGCGGGATGTCACGCGTATCAGGGCTACTATTTCTGCCGACCGCTTCCCGTCGACGGATTTGATGCGTTTCTGAGCAGGCTCGAAGCAGGGCAGTGCGTGGCTGAGTAGTCACGCGCACGTCCGTGTCGCTGGCTCCAGGGACGAAATCCAATATCGGGCCCTGAAAATTTCTCCGCATCATATGTCGATCTGCGAGCCGTCGAACGTCGTAGTGTTGAAACACAACCGGTCAAGAGGCTCGGATTTGTCGTTTCCCCGCGTTCTCGCCGCCATCGCAATCTGATTCAGGAGAAACACAGTGGACAAACTCGACAACCCGATCCTGCAGATACTGGATGACTACAAAGCTGCGGTATTCGCAAAGGACGTCGCCTCGTTCATCGCGCTATACGACGAGGATGTGCAAGTGTTCGATATGTGGGGCGCATGGTCCTATAACGGTATCGCGGCATGGCGGGAAATGGTGGCCAACTGGTTCGGCTCGCTGGGCACAGAGCGCGTTATCGTGGATTTCAGCAATCCAAAAGCGACCGTCGCGCAGGACCTCGCCGTGGTTCACGCCTTCGTGACATACAAAGCGGTTACTGCGGACGGCGTGGAGCTGCGCTCACTGGATAATCGACTGACTGCGATACTCACGCCGCGCGGTGACGGGTGGAAGATCGTTCACGAGCACACCTCGTCGCCGATCGACTTCGAGACAGCGAAGGTTATTTTCAATCGCTGATAGGTACCGGGCCAGTTCTTCCGGGTCGGGTTGAAGAGGGGTAACTTACGCCGCCTGCGTTTCAGCATGAAACGGATAGTCGGTGTAGCGTGGGTTGATGCTCAGAACTTCCCCGGCCGCGGATCGGGCACAAATCCGTCGCGATTGGGCATCTTCACTTGCGGCAGCGACACCGCATCCAGGCGCGTATCCGGCGGTACCACACCATTCTGACTCAGCAGGTAGGCGCATACGGCGTACACCTCATCCGCAGAAAGCGACTCCGGCGCGTTGTAGGGCATCGCGCGGCGAATATAGTCGAACAAGGTCGTCGCGTACGGCCAGTAACTGCCAATCGTGCGCTTGGGCTTCGCCGTAGCCAGCGTGCCCTGTCCACCGACCAGCGCGTCGCCGATCAGTCCTTGTCCCTGCGCGCCGTGACAAGCGGCGCATTGGGCCGCGAAGATATGCGCGCCGGTGAGCACGTCGCCGCTGCCCGCGGGCAACCCGCGGCCATCCGGTGCAACGTCGATATTCCATGCGGCGATGTCCTGCTGGGTCAAGGGCGTACCGATGCCGTACGCCGTCTGGGCG
>Ga0116109_1000055_pt1 | contig 31106 bp, 23 predicted proteins | sample June2015DPH_8_10_2_FD_89718 | JGI IMG/M metagenome (GOLD analysis project Ga0116109, IMG submission 89718) | Peatland microbial communities from SPRUCE experiment site at the Marcell Experimental Forest, Minnesota, USA - June2015DPH_8_10 | ecosystem: Environmental > Terrestrial > Soil > Wetlands... | reverse complement strand
TAGGCGCCGGTGCCCGCCCGCCGGTGCCGCCGTACGCGATCGGCTGGACTGCCAAGGGTTCGTACAACCATACGACCGTATCGGGCAGCGGCAAGCTGGGCGGCGTGCTGGCGCTTCAGGACGTCAACCGGCCATTCCCGGTTCAGGCTGACATCAGGTTCGGGGACTTCCTGCACGTGGCGGTAGTCGGCACCATCACCGATCCCGCCCACCTCGCAGCCGTCGATATGCGGCTGTGGGTGCAAGACAGCAGCATGGCGCGTCTGTACGCGCTGACGGGCGTGACGTTGCCCGATACCCCACCGTATGCCACCGATGGCCGGCTAGTCGGCCAGTTCAAGCAAAGCGGCAACGTCTTCAAGTATGAAAATTTTACAGGCCGAGTGGGCGGCAGCGACCTGAACGGCTCGCTAACCTACACTGCAAGCGAACCCAGGCCGCAATTGCAGGGTGAACTGGTTTCGAACCTGCTGCAGTTCTCCGACCTTGCCCCGGTCATCGGCGCCGATTCCAACGCCAGCAAGGCCAAGCGCGGCGACGCGACGATGCAGCCGTCCAACAAGGTGCTACCGGTCGAGCAGTTCCGCACCGACCGTTGGAGAGCGATCGACGCCGACGTCAAATTCACCGGCCGGCGTATCATCAAGAACCCGAATCTGCCGATTACCGACCTCTACACCCACGTAGTGATGACCGATGGCGTGCTGTCGCTGGTGCCGCTGTCGTTCGGTGTGGCGGGCGGCACGCTGTCCTCGGAAATTCGTCTGGACGGTAGCACGACACCCTTGAAGGGGCGTTTCTCGACCTCGGCGCGCCACCTGAAGCTGAAGCAACTGTTCCCGAACTTCAAGACGATGCAAAGCGCACTCGGCGAAGTCAACGGCGATGCCTCGCTCTCCGCCACCGGCAATTCGCCGGCGGCGCTGGCGGGCACGTCGAACGGCGAAATCAAGGCACTCGTCACCGATGGCACCGTGAGCCGGCTGCTGATGGAAGCGGCTGGCCTGAACGTGGCGAACGTGATCTACGAAAAGCTATTTGGCACGGCTGACGTGAAGATCAACTGTGCGGCCGCGGACTTTGTCGTGACCGACGGCGTACTCGATCCACGGGTCTTCGCGCTCGATACCGACGACGCCGTGATCGACATCGACGGCAACGTCAATCTGCGCGACGAAACCCTGGATCTCGGCGTGCATCCGCATACGAAAGGCTTCCGCGTGTTTTCACTGCGCTCGCCGCTGTATGCGAAGGGGACGTTCAAGGATCCGCATGTGGGTGTGAATGCAACCGCCCTGGCGTTGCGCGGGGGCGCGATGATCGGCCTCGGGCTGATCAATCCGTTCGCCGCCTTGATTCCGCTGATCGCGCCGAGCAATAACAAGCCGCTGCCGTGCGCTCAACTGCTGGCGAACGTGCGTACGAAGCCGGGCGCGCCGCCCCCGGGACAGAAGGAAAAGCCACAGGCTCCGTTGTCGCTGGACGGCGCAGCCTCGGCTCCGCACACGACGAAGGGCACGGGTAAGACTACCGCGCCGCCGGTGCTGTCGCCGGCGAGTGCTGCTGGCTATAAGGGCAGTTAAAGGGTAGTAGGGGGCCGGGAGACGGCAGCCAGCGAGCAGCTATAAATGTCGCCAGAGATCCCGCCGGAATGCAGGCGCAAAACAGGCGCAAAACAGGCACGCGAACGTAGAACGACCGCGCTCGGGACAACATGAGCGCGCCGTCTACTGATGTAAGGCAAGGAAATCAGCGCAGCGAGCGTGGTGCTGCATCGCCGGCGGCATCCTGACGCCGCACGCCGCGTCGTGCACCGCCTACCGCGCGGGTCGCACCGAATTCCGGCAGAATCCGGCCGCGGGCACGGCTCGCGAACACCAGACACCCGAAGCCGTCCGCCTCGTACCAGTAGCCGCCGTTTTCCAGTCCGTCGAGCGGCTGTTCCAGGGCATTGGCGATCGATTCGATGCAGCGCCGCCGCAACTCGGCCGGCGCCGGATAGGGCGGCTGCGCACCTCGGACACTGCATAGGAGTACGTCGAGACCGGGCAGCACATGGGCGTAGAGCACAGGCTCGTCCTGCGCGCGGGCTCGCGCGATTTTGGTGTCGAGCTGGCCGAACGGTTTGAAATGTCGTAGCACGGCCAGGAACGACTCATCGCCGTCCACCTTCGCGCGCCTACGCTTTTTCGGGAAGGACATAAAAATTCGCCTGAAAAAGAATTGCAAGAAACGCAGCGTCCTCATGCGACCACTCCCGGCTTCGCGCCGCCGCACGTCGATCTTTTATAGCATACGAAAATGCCGGACTCACGGTGATTCGACGATCAATCCGCCTCACACCCATCCGCACGAATCGTGCCGAATCGCCCTGCCGTGCGCCTTCGCATCCCAGCACATGTCTCCAGACTTCTGTTTCCATAATAGTCGCACGGGCCGCGTAGGTGAGTCGTTCGCCATTAAAAAAAGACATTTTTATGTTACCCAGCGCTTCAAGGGCGGCAGATTGAAATATCTCGACTTCACGTCGATAATGGCCCGGTTCCGCTGCGGCGGTCCGGCGGCGTGCGCCGCGTGGCGACGGCGCACAGCCCACCACCTTTACCGCGCAGCGAGCGGACAGCCTACCAGGCGAACATGAAACTTTTCACCAAGGGTCTACTGCTGATCGCAATGCCAAGCATGGTCGAGCTGGCATTGCTCGGCCTGGTCTTCGATACCCAGCAGCAAGCGGCACAGGCCGCGCTGTGGGTGGCCAATAGCAAGCACATCCTGTATCAGTCGTCTTCGCTGATCGACCCGCTGCTGCGTCAGGCCGCGCGGGTTCGCACGGGCATGGTGGTGGGCGACCCCATGTTTATCGACCGTCGTGCGGCATGGGTCGGTCTCGCCGATCGCCTCGACCGTCTCGAACAACTCGTGGTGGACACTCCGCAGCAGGCTGCACGCGTCCAGCAGATGCGCGCCATGGTCGGCGCTTACCGGGCCCAGGCGGACGCCATTTCGCAAGGCTTGCATGAAGGGCGCAGCATGGCCTCGTATGCAACGCTCGAGGGCGGCGCCGTACCGCGCCAGGTCGCCCTGTTTCGCGACCAGCTTGACGCCTTCGTCACTGAGGCGTCGCGGCTCGATGCCGAGCGCAGGGCTTCGCTCGCGCAGACGCGGGCTCGGCAGCAATATGCGCTCATCGCCGCCGTGCTCGGCTCCATGCTGATCTGGGGCATCACCGCGCTGGTGTTTGCCCGCAGCATCGGCCGCCGTCTCGAGGTGCTGACCGGCAACGCTGAGCGGCTCGGCCATAGCCGGCCGCTGAGCGCGCCACTTTCGGGCAATGACGAGATCGCCGCACTCGACGCGATCCTGCACCAGACCAGCGCGCGCCTGCGCGCCGCCGAGCAGGACCAGGCGGTCCTGAAGGCGAGGCTGGAAGCGCGCGCCAGGGAACTGGCCGGGGTCAACGAGGAGTTGCGCCAGGAGACCCAGGACAACGAAATGTTCATCTATAGCGTGTCGCATGACTTGCGTTCGCCGCTCGTGAACCTGCAGGGCTTCTCCAGGGAGCTGCAGGTGTCCTGCGACGAACTGCGCGCCACGATTGACTCAGCTCAGTTGCCCGCGGATGAACAACATCGTTTGACCCGTGTGCTCGACGGCGGCGTGCGCGAGTCGTTGCATTTTTTGCGCACCGCCGTGACGCGCGCGGCGGCAATCATCGAGGCGCTGCTGCGCATCTCACGGGCCGGCCGGCTCGAGTATCAATGGCAGCGCGTGAGCATTGGGCGGGTGGTGGCACACATCGTGGACGGTCTTGCCGGCGTGATCGAAGCGCGCGGCGCGCTGGTCACGGTGCGCGAGTTACCGCCTGCGTGGGGCGACCCTGGCGCGATCGAGCAGATCTTCAGTAATCTGATCGGCAACGCGCTTAACTTTCTCGATCCGGACCGCGTGGGCCGCATCGAGGTCGGCGCATGCGAGCCCGAACGGGTGGACGAGCACGAACTGCCGGTGCTCCGCACGCGCACGTATTATGTACGCGATAACGGGCTCGGCATTCCGGCGGCCTATATGTCCAAGGTGTTTCGGGCCTTCCAGCGCCTGCATGGCGAGGTGGCGAAAGGTGAGGGCATCGGGCTCGCGCTGGTGCGACGCATGGTCGAGCGGCACGGCGGACGAGTCTGGGTGGAATCCGCAGAGGGCGCTGGTTCGACGTTTTTTGTCGTGCTACCCGAACAGCCGGCGCGTCTGTGAGCTGGGCCGGCCGGGCCGGCGCACTGTGGACCGGCGGACCGGCGCGCCGTCTGATCTAAAAGGCATGAAACACGCACAAAGGGTCACGCACCTGCGAATCGCGGGCACGGAGGCAATATGAAGAATGGGGAAACGGTCAGTATTATTCTGATCGAGGACGACGACGGACATGCGACCCTCGTCCAACGCAATTTACGCCGTGCGGGCATCTCAAACGGCTTCTTGCGGTTTGCCGACGGGCAGCAGGCGCTGGATTACTTTTTTGGCGATCCGCCAGGCGGGGACGTGGCCAGCAAATACCCGCCGCGTCAGGATCTGACGAACTTCGTCGTGCTGCTCGATCTGAAGATGCCGCGCGTGGACGGTTTCGAGGTGCTGCGCCGCCTGAAAGAAGCGCCGCAGACGGCGGCTGTGCCGGTGATCGTCCTCACGACCACGGACGACCCGCGCGAAATCGAACGCTGCTATGAGCTGGGTTGCAATGTCTACATTACGAAGCCCGTCGAATATGACGCTTTTATTGAGGCGGTGCGCCGTCTCGGCTTCTTCCTGCAGGTGGTGAAGCTGCCGCAGGGGCAGCGGCTGGCCGCATCATAAGGGGCATAGCAGCGTGAAGTCTGCCAGAGAGACCTAGCCAAAGAAGAACCAGCATGACCGAAGACGTATCCACGCCACCCACGCCCTATGTGCTTGTCGTCGACGACGATGAGGGCATCTTGCGTCTTGCGCGCAAGTCGCTCCAGCTGGCCGGTTGCCGGGTGACGCTCTGTTCCGACCTCGAGAGCGCCCGCGAGCGGATTGCCGGCGACGAGCCGGACCTGCTCGTGCTCGACTACCAGTTGGATGGCCCGCAGACGGGGCTCGATTTTTTCCGCCGTCTACGCGCCGAAGGTGTGCGGATTCCCGCCATCCTCGTCACGGGTTTCACGGACGAGTCACGGGTCATCGAAGCGTTGCGCTCCGGCGTGTCGGACGTGGTGCCGAAGTCCGGCGATTATCTCGACTATCTGCCGGAGGCCGTCGAGCGCGTACTCTCCCAGGTGCGCCTGCAAAAGGCTTCCGCCGAGGCGGTGTTGTTGCGCGATCGCGAACTGCATTACCGGACCCTGTCGGAGGCGCTGCCGCACCTCGTCCTCACCTGCGGCGCCGACGGCGATTGCGATTTTCTGTCGAAGCAGTGGCTGGAATACACCGGTCTCGATGAAGGCCACTCGTATGGTCTCGCGTGGCTCGAGGCCGTCCACGCGGACGACCGCGAGGAAATCCGCCAGACCTGGCTGAAAGCGGTCAGGAGCGACGCCGGCGACTATCGACACGAATTGCGGATCCGCCGGCATGACGGCGAATACCGCTGGTTCGATGCACGTATCGTCGCCATGCGCGACTCCAACGGCGCGGTTCAAAAGTGGTTTGGCAGTTGCACGGACATCCATCCGCAGCGCGAGGCGATCGAGGAGCGCGAGCGGTTGCTCGCCTCGGAGCAGGCGGCGCGCCACGCCGCTGAAGAGGCGAATCGCGCCAAAGACCGTTTTCTGGCGATGCTCTCGCATGAACTGCGCACCCCGCTCACGCCGGTGCTGGCCGGGGCGAGAGTGCTCGAACTGATCCCTGAACTGCCGGGAGAGGCGCGCTCGTGCGTGCTGATGATCCGCCGCAACGTGGAGCTCGAGGCCCGCCTGATCGACGATCTACTCGATCTCACCCGCGTGGCGAACGGCAAGCTGCGTCTGTCGCTCGAAACGGTGGATGTACACGAGGTGATCGACAGCGTGCTGGAACTGTTTCGCAGCGAGATTCAGGTCAAGCAGCAGGACGTCCACATCGACAAGGCCGCGCAGCACCATTATGTGCTGGCTGATCGTGCGCGGCTGCAGCAGATGCTGTGGAACCTGATCCGCAATGCCGCCAAGTTCACGCCGGACGGCGGCCACATCTACGTGCGCACGCGCGACGAGCGGATGCACGTGCAGATCTCAGTTGAGGACACCGGGATCGGCATCGAACCCGAGCAGATCGGCAAGCTCTTCAATGCATTCGAGCAGGGCAACCAGAACATGACCCAGCAATTCGGCGGCCTGGGCTTGGGGCTTGCTATTACGAAAGCATTGACTGATGTCCACGGCGGCACGGTGATGGCCCAGAGTCCGGGGGCGCACTGTGGCGCGACCTTTACGATCACCTTGCCGACCGCCGCGAAGCCTGTCGAAGAAGCGGCTGCGCCGGCGCCGACGGTGCGGCATCCGGCTGGTCCGCTAACGATCCTGCTGATCGAGGATCATGCGGACACCGCCGAGGTAATGGCGCAACTGATCCGCAGCCTTGGCCACGAGGTGACCGTGGTTGGGCTCGTCGCCGACGCGTTGGCCGCCACGCAGTCGATAACCTTCGATCTGATCGTAAGCGACGTTGGGCTGCCGGACGGCACGGGGCTCGATTTCGTCAAGTCGTTCCGCGGGCACTCGGATGCGCCGGCTGTGGCCTTGACGGGCTTCGGCACCGATGAGGATGTACGCCGTTGCCTCGACGCAGGATTCACCTCGCATCTGACCAAGCCGGTCAATTTCGGTCAACTCGAACAATTGATTGAAAGTGCGGCGAACCTGAGGGGCGAAAAGAGCGCGGGCACCGATTCCACGTAGTGCGAAGCGTTGGCAAGCAGAGCTCACGCTCAGCCGTCAGCCGTCAACAGCAAAAAGGCCTGCTGCGAAATATCTCGCAGCAGGCCTTTTGTTTGAGTCGCATCGATGCAGCGCCCCGTGGGCGTTCAGAGACGCCTCAGCGGGGCGCGTTCTTCAACGAATCGCGGATTTCACGCAGCAGCAGCACGTCTTCCGGCGTCGGAGCAGGCGGCGGCGCTTCAGCGGGGGCGGGCTTGCGCAGGTTGTTGATGAACTTCACCATCAGGAAAATGATGAACGCGAGGATAAGGAAGTTGATCAGCACCGTGATGAACGAGCCATAGCCGAACACGGCCACACCTGCGGTTTGCAGGTCTTTGTACGACTCGGGGCTGCCCTTGAAGCTCGGCGGAATCTCACCGAGGCGGAAGAATTTGTTGGAGAAGTCGAGGCCGCCGGTGGCGAGGCCCACGACCGGCATGATCAGGTCTTTGACAATTGAATTAACAATCGTGGAGAACGCGCCGCCGATAATCACACCGACCGCGAGATCCATTACGTTGCCTTTGAGGGCGAACTCCTTGAATTCCTTGACCATGCTCATCGGGGATTCCTCCATGAAGTCGATGGCGCCATGATAGCCAACGTCAGGAGGATAGGGTAGTGCTTTGGTCTGCAAACTTATGACGCGAGCAACTATGACTCAAGGGTGCGGGCCCGCTCGATATGCGCCGCAAAACTGACCGGATCGATATTGGTACCGCACAGCAGCACACCGATGCGCTTGCCTTGTAGCGTTTCGCGCAACGGGCCGAGCAGGGCCGCGGTGGCGGCCGCGCAGGCTGGTTCCACGGCGAGCTTCAGTTGCGTGAAGAGGGTCAGCATGGCTAAGCGCAACTGGTTGTCGGTGACTGTCACCAGCCGGTCAATGTGACGCCTGCACAATTCATAGCTGTACTGTTCGGTATGCGGCGCCATCAGCGAATCCGCAATGCTGTACATGTGTCCCATCTTGATCGTATGGTTGGCAGCGAAGCTCTTGCCCATGGCGTCCGAGCCGTCGGGCTCAACCCCATACACATGGATGCGCGGATTGGCGAGCCGCAGGGCGGTCGAGACGCCGGCGGCGAGACCGCCCCCGCCGATCGGTACGATTACGGCGTCCAGATCAGGGGTTTGCGTGGCCCACTCGTAGCCGAGCGTGGAAGAACCCAGAACGGTACGGTAGCCGTTGAACGGATGCACAAAGTAACGGCCTTCCTCAGCCTCGATGCGCCGGACGATCTCGAACGCTTCAGTGCCGTTCTCGGCCAGCACCATTTCCGCGCCGTACCGGCGGCATAACGCGATGCGTGCCGGGTTGGCCGAGCGGAACACGACGACCTTGGAGCTGATGCCAAGCCGCATGGCGGCATACGCGACTGCGACCGCATGGTTGCCGCCCGACACGCAGGTGACGCCCGCACTGCGTTGCGCTTCATCGAGCGCGAGCAGATTCGTGAACGCGCCGCGCGTCTTGAAGCTGCCACCCGCCTGCAACAGTTCGAACTTGAAGTTCACCACCGTGCCTTCCAGCGACGGAAAGTCCAGTTTGTCGAACACCGGCGTGCGTGCGACCCACGGCGTCAACGCAAAATGCTGCGTGGCGATGTCGTCGAGCGTTGGAATCGGCTCGCCGTCGATCGTGTGGTCCGTGTGCTGCGGTGTGGCGGTGGACATGGCGTGTGAAGATAGCGTTCGTTATGTTTCGAGTCGTGCAGCCCGGTTCAGTTCAGTTCGATTTTGTCCATACAAGGTTGACTTGATTCGATGTAATCGCAGGTTCAGTCACGGATTCGCGCGACCATTTAATCGTATGCGCATAGACTCAATGCGAGTGTGCGTCAACCGACATGCTGTGAATGAACTTGCCGAGGAAGCGTTCGCAGGCGGCGAGTTGTTCGAGTGCGACGAACTCATTGGCCTTGTGCGCCTGCTGGATATCTCCCGGCCCGCACACGATGCTTGGAATGCCCGCCAGCGAAAAAAGCCCCGCTTCGGTGCCATAGGCGACCTTGCGTTTGTCCTGGTCGGCAGTCAAGGCACGCACGAGCTGGGTGATGGCGGCCTGCTCCGTCGCATCGAGCCCGGGTGCTGCGGCAATCTTCGAGAACTCGATGGCAGCGGATGCGTGCTCGCGCAACATTTTCGGCAGCAGCGTTTCGCGAGCGTACTGATCGATGCGCGCAAAAATCGGCTCCGGGTCGAGCGTCGGCAGATTGCGGAATTCGAACTGGAAGCGGCATTCGGCCGGCACCGTGTTGATCGCGTTACCGCCTTCGATCGTGCTGGTCTGCGCGGTCGTGAACGGCACGTCGAAGAGTTCGTCGAACGGACCTTGCTCGCGGAACTGATCCGCCATGTCGCGGATGTAGCAGATCAGGCGCGCGGCGTACTCGATTGCGTTCAGCCCTTTCGGCGTCAAGGATGAATGTGCGGCCTGGCCGCGCACGCAGCACTGGTATGTATTGATGCCCTTGTGAGCGATGACTGGACGCATGCTGGTCGGCTCGCCCACGATGCAGCCATCCGGCTTGATGCCGCGTTTCATCAGGTCCGCAATCAGAAGCGGCGCGCCGACACAGCCGACTTCCTCGTCGAACGACAAGGCGAAGTGAATCGGTTTGGCAAGCTTCGTACGCTGCATCTCGGGCACCAGCGTCAGCGCCGCGCCGATGAAGCCTTTCATGTCGCAGGTGCCGCGGCCGTAGAGTTTGTCGCCGCGTATTTCGGGCTTGAACGGGTTGCTGTCCCAGTTCTGTCCGTCAACCGGCACGACGTCGGTATGGCCCGACAGCACGATGCCGCCGTTGGTCTCGCCATCGTGCGCAGGAAGGGTGGCGAACAGATTGGCCCATTTACCGCTGGCGTCGTGCGTGAGCGTGCCTTCGATGCCGAGCGCGCGCAATTCGTCGCGCACGGTTTCGATCAAGCCGAGATTCGGATTGCGGCTCACCGTATCCATCGATACGAGGCGTGTGACCCAAGGCAGCGAAACGGGGGAAGAAGCGTGCTCAGAAGGCGAGGCTGAAGATGCGGGCGTTTGTGCGGGACGTGCTGATTCAGCGACGTGAGACATGACAAGACTCCAGCTTTTAAGTCTTTCGATCATACCGAAAAAACGCTGGTCCGGCCAAATCGCCAATATGCTGGGTGCGTCTTGCGCACCGCAGCATAGTGGGTGGAGTCCGCGAATGCGTTCAGCGCGTCGCGGCGGTTGCCGTCCCCCGCGTGGGCGAGCCAAGTGCGCGCAGGGTTTCTTTCACCGTGGCCACACGGACCGCCAGATCGGGGGTGCGCGTCTCAATGCGCAATTTGTCCTGCCCGGCGAGCTTGATGTGCTTGTGTTTCTGCACCATCTCGATGATGCGCATCGCGTCGACAGGCGGGTTGGGGATGAATTGCAGACCGATGACCGCTTCTCCGGCATCGATTTTCGAAATGCCGAGCGGTTTCGCGGCCAGCCGCAGACGATGCGTTTCGACCAGCGCGTGGGCCTGCGGTGGCAATTTGCCGAAACGGTCGATCAGTTCTTCCTGGATGCCGTCGATCGAATCGTTATGTTCGCAGTTTGCGAGGCGCTTGTAGAGCGATAGACGCTCCTGTACGTCGGCGCAGTAGTCTGCGGGCAGGATCGCGGGGGCGTGCAGGTTGATCTCGGTGGTGGCCGCGAGCGGTGACGTGAGGTCGGGTTCCTTGCCTTCCTTGAGCGCCTTTACGGCGTCGTTCAGCATGTCGGTATAGAGCTGGAAGCCGATCTCCTGGATCTCACCTGATTGCTTGTCGCCGAGCACTTCGCCGGTGCCGCGAATTTCGAGGTCGTGCATGGCCAGATAGAAGCCCGAGCCCAGCTCTTCCATCTGCTGGATTGCTTCGAGACGGCGCTGCGCCTGCTTGGTCAACCCTTGCGGGTCGTGCACCAGCAGATACGAATACGCCTGGTGATGCGAGCGGCCCACGCGGCCACGCAACTGGTGCAACTGCGCGAGGCCGAATTTGTCGGCGCGGTGAATCAGGATCGTATTGGCGCTCGGCACGTCGATGCCGGTTTCGATGATGGTCGTACAGAGCAGCACGTTGGCGCGCTGTGCGACGAAATCGCGCATCACCCGTTCGAGCTCGCGTTCGTGCATCTGGCCGTGGGCGACCGAAATGCGCGCTTCCGGAACGAGCGCTTCGAGCATCTGGCGACGGTTCTCGATCGTCTCGACTTCGTTGTGCAGGAAGTAGACCTGCCCGCCACGCTTCAATTCGCGCAGCATGGCTTCGCGAATCACGCTGTCTTCCTCACGACGCACGAAGGTCTTGATCGCGAGCCGCTTTTGCGGCGCGGTGGCGATGACCGAGAAGTCGCGCAGGCCTTCGAGCGCCATGCCGAGCGTGCGCGGGATCGGCGTGGCGGTGAGCGTCAGCACGTCGACTTCGGCGCGCAGGGCCTTCAAGGCTTCCTTCTGGCGCACGCCGAAACGGTGCTCCTCATCGATGATGACAAGGCCCAGGCGCTTGAACTGCACGTCCGACGACAGCAGCTTGTGCGTGCCGATTACGATATCGACAGTGCCATCGTTGATCTGATGGATCGAGGCGCTCACTTCCTTGGTCGACTTGAAGCGCGACAGTTCGGCGATGCGCACCGGCCAGTCGGAGAAGCGGTCCGTGAAGGTTTGGGTGTGCTGCTCGGCGAGCAGCGTGGTTGGCGACAGCAGTGCCACCTGCTTGCCGCCCATCACGGCGATGAAGGCGGCGCGCAACGCGACTTCGGTCTTGCCGAAACCGACGTCGCCGCAGACGAGCCGGTCCATTGGCTTGCCGCTTGTCATGTCGCCGATCACGGCGGCAATCGCCGCGGCCTGGTCGGGGGTTTCCTCGAAGCCGAAGGTTTCGGCAAATTTCACGTAGTCGCGCGGATCGAGCTTGAATGCATGGCCCTCGCGCGCGGCACGCCGGGCGTACAGATTGAGCAGTTCGGCGGCGGTGTCGCGAATCTGCTGGGCGGCTCTGCGCTTGGCCTTTTCCCACTGGCCCGAGCCGAGCGAATGCAGCGGGGCGCTTTCCGGATCCGCGCCGCTATAGCGCGAGATGACGTGCAACTGCGCGACCGGCACGTACAGCTTGCTGTCGCCCGCATACTCGAGGTGCAGGAATTCGGTTTCGCCTTCGCCGAGATCCATCGTCACCAGACCCATGTAGCGGCCGATGCCGTGTTGCGAATGCACGACCGGGTCGCCCACCTTCAACTCGGACAGATCCCGCACCATCGAGTCGACGTTGCTCGCCTGTTCCTGGCGGCGCCGTCCGGAGCGGCGCGCGAGCGGGCCGTACAGTTCGGTTTCGGTGACGATGGCGATGCCTTCGGCCGGCACCGCAAAGCCGCTGGAGAGCGGCGCAACGCCGAGCGCGAAGCGTTCGTCGCCGATCAGCCAGTCGTTGAAGCTGTCGCTCGAGGTTGGTCGCAGATGATTATCGGCCAGCAGTTGCAACAGTGTTTCACGCCGTCCCGCGGATTCGGCGGCGAACAGCACGCGATTCGGGGTCGTTTCCAGATACGCACGCAGCGCCTCGGCAGGATCCTCCGCGTGACGATCGATAGCGAGGTTGGGCAGCGGTGTGGACCAGCCGCCACCGGCATTGGCCGGCAGCACGAGGCGCGCGAACGGCTTGGCGAGCGTGAAAAAGTCTTCGTCTGAGAGAAACAGGCGCTGCGGCGCGAGAATCGGGCGGTCGCGGTCGTGCGAGAGGAAGCTGTGGCGCTGCTTGGTGTCGTTCGTGAAGCGCTTGATAGCGGCGTCCAGATCGCCGACGAACGCCAGCTGGGCGCGCTCGGGCAGGTAGTGGAACAGCGTCGCGGTGTCTTCGAAAAAAAGCGGCAGGTAGTATTCGATGCCCGCGGACGGCACGCCGTTGCCGATGTCTTTATAGATCGACGCGCGGCTCGGGTCGCCTTCGAACACTTCGCGCCAGCGGCTGCGAAAGGCGGTGCGGGCGGCTTCATCGAAGGGGAATTCGCGGCCCGGCAAGAGACGCACGTCCTTCACCGGGTAGAGACTGCGTTGTGTGTCGGGGTCGAACGCGCGGATTGAGTCGACCTGATCGTCGAACAGGTCGATCCGGTACGGCAGCGGAGAACCCATCGGATACAGGTCGAGCAGCGAGCCGCGCACGCAATATTCGCCCGGCCGCACCACCTGGCTCACGTGTTCGTAGCCGGCCAGCGTCAACTGGGCCTTCAGCTTGGCCTCGTCAAGACGCTCGCCCTGCGAGAACGAGAACGTATAGGCCGCCATGAAAGAGGCGGGCGGCATGCGATACAGCGCGGTGGTGGCCGGCACCAGCAGAATGTCGCAGCGGCCTTCGCCGAGGTCATGCAGGGTGGCGAGGCGCTCGGAGACGAGATCCTGGTGAGGCGAGAAGGTATCGTAAGGCAGCGTTTCCCAGTCGGGCAGCAGGCGCACCCGGGCTTCGGGTGCGAAAAAGCCGATTTCCTGCGCGAGCCGCTGGGCGTCCACAGCACTTGAACAGACGACGGCGAGGAGCGGCACCTGTTCGCGGTAGGCGAGGTGGTAGCGGGCGATCAGCAGGGCATCGGACGAGCCGTGCGTGCCGTCGAAGGCGAAACGCTGGCCGGCCTTGACGAGCGCGACGGGCGGAGAGGACTGCAATGATGCGGCGATGTCTGGCATAAAGGGGAAAAGGCGGCCGGTGGGTCACACGTGAGCGGCAAGTTTACGCGTGTCATGGCGTGGATGCGAAGGACCTATTATAAAATCCGTCCTTTACTTTGACTTTCGCGGCGTCCGCACCAGTGACTTCACGTCTTTTTGCTCTGATTCCGTGCGCAGGCACCGGCAGCCGGTCCGGCGCCGCGATGCCCAAACAATATCGCACTGTAGCCGGTCGCGACATGCTGCATTACTCTCTGGCCGCGTTCGACGCGTGCAGCGAGTTCGCGCAGACGCTGGTGGTCATCGCCCCAGACGACCAGCATTTCGACGCCCGCCGCTTTGCCGGCCTGCGTTTCGCGGTGCGCCGCTGTGGCGGAGCGTCGCGCCAGGCATCGGTGTTGAACGGCCTGCACGCCTTGGCCGAATTCGGTGCCCGCGACGACGACTGGGTGCTGGTCCACGACGCCGCGCGGCCGGGCATTACGCCGTTGCTGATCCGCACATTGACTGGCGCGCTGAAGGATGACGCGGTGGGCGGCATCATGGCGCTGCCGGTGGCGGATACGTTGAAGCGGATTGCGCCCGACAGCGGCGGACGGATTGAGCGGACCGAGTCGCGCGATGGGCTGTGGCAGGCGCAAACCCCGCAGATGTTCCGGATTGGCATGTTGCGCGAGGCGATTTTGCGGGCGCAGCAGGATGGACACGACCTGACGGACGAGGCGAGCGCGATTGAATGGCTGGGCCACGCGCCGCGACTGGTGCAGGGCAGTTTGCGTAATTTTAAGGTTACGTATCCGGAAGATTTCGAACTGGCCGAGGCGATTCTTAGCCGGCCGGCGGCTTCCTGAAGAGTTTCATCGTTGATAACCGGACTTCAAGCTATGGATTTCAGAATCGGACAAGGGTATGACGTGCACGCGCTGGTAGAGGGGCGGCCGCTCATTATTGGTGGGGTGACGGTGCCATACGAGAGGGGGTTGCTCGGGCATTCGGACGCGGATGTGCTGTTGCATGCGATTACCGATGCTCTCTTTGGCGCTGCCGCGTTGGGCGATATTGGGCGGCATTTCTCTGACACGGATGCGAAGTTTGCTGGGGCGGATTCTCGAGTTTTGTTGCGCGAATGCGCGGTTCGGGTTGCTCAGGCGGGGTTCTTTATTGGGAACGTAGATAGTACTGTGATTGCGCAGGCACCCAAGCTTTCGCCTCATATTGAAGCCATGCGGGTTAATATTGCTGAAGATTTGAAGCTGCCGCTTGATCGGGTTAATGTTAAAGCCAAGACTAATGAGAAGCTTGGGTATCTCGGGAGGGCTGAAGGGATTGAGGCTCAAGCTGCGGTTTTGTTAATCAGGAAGTAGGCTTTTTTTGCCTGCGCGGCGCTTTGGTGGTTTGCGTATGGCGGTGGCCTTTGTCTGTTTGCCTGCGGCGTTGGCCTTTCCTTGCATTGTTATCGGTCTATTCGCGTCGCCCCTGTGCAGGGCGGCACTTACTTTCTTTGCCGCCGCAAAGAAAGTAAGCAAAGAAAGCGGGCTCACACCGCCAGCCTGTAGGTGTCCACCACTGGCATGAAGCCGGAGTGGTGCGAGACGAGACCCGCTCTCGCACCACTCAAGTTGGTGACAAAGCACTCATCCGTTCCAGCGTCGCGCTTCGCGCCCCGCCGTCCGACATAGCGCTTTCTGGAAATTACGGAGGATACCTAATATTTTGGGGTGCAGGTGAGGATCCAACTTCCTCGGCGCGGCCCATGCCTGACTTACGTGATTGGTTGAATTGCCCCGCATTTTTCGCCTCATCTGGAAAATCGGCCTTCCGAGGTGAACGTCGCCTGCTGACTGGCGTCCGTCCTCGAGGTACTTCCCGAGATGCGCTTGGCAGCTTCTATCCGCCTAGGGAGCGCGAACCTTTCCAGGCGCCTGCCTTCCGAAGCAGACCCATCCGCGACGCACGCAGTGCGGAGTGGGGTGGATGAGCGCCTTGTCACGAATGGGGAGAACGCGAGAGACGGTCTTGTCTCGGACCATTCCGGGTTCACACAAGAGATGGACACCTACGGGCTAGCGGTTGCGTCCGCTTTCTTTGCTTACTTTCTTTGCGGCGGCAAAGAAAGTAAGTGCTGCCCCGCACAGGGGCGAAGCTAATAGACCAATAACAATGCAAGGAGAGGCCAACGCCGTAGGCAAACAGAAAAAGCCGTCTGCAAGACACCACCACCAAATAAAAAACCAAAAGACGCCACGCAAAACAAAACCGCGTAGCGTCCCAACTGAAAGTGAAAAACGACTTACTTCCCTTCAGCCACAATAACCTGCGCCGCAGCATTAACAACCGAAGCAATGCGCCCCACATCCCGCAACTGAGTCGAACTCATCCCCTCAGCAACAAGCGTATCAAAGTGCGATTTAACACAAAAATGGCACTTGCCAATAATAGAGGCCGCCAGCGCATACATCTCAAACCGCCGCTTATCCACGCCACCATGCGAAGCATAAGCATTCATCCGCAAACCCGCCGGCTGCGATTTTAGATCTGCATTGTCAGTCATCTCCACATACGGATACCAGACATTGTTCATTCCCATCAAGGCAGCAGCCGTCAGCGCGCCATTGACTTCCTCGGGGGACAACACGCCCGCGTTGCGAATCGCATCGACAATCACCGGGCTCTTCGCAGCAAACGCCGCCGCCAGCGCAACACCCACCGCATCCGTGCCTTCCAGCGACGAACGCGCAATCGTGCCGTCCAGATTCAAACGAATGTCTTTAGCGTAGTCAGGAATAAGCGCTTTAATCGCAGACAAGAATTCCATTGATATCTCCTATCAGGTTGCCGATAAAAAAGCCCGCTGGCTCTTTCAAGCTTAGCGGGCTTCCGACTGCAATGCTTACAGCGTTGCGCCGCCAACTACACGGTTGCACGGGCACAGTTCGTCCGTTTGCAGACCGTCCAGAATACGCAGCACTTCTTCGGGGTTACGGCCCACGTTCAGGTTGTTCACCGAAACGTGCTGGATCGTGTTGTCCGGGTCGACGACGAACGTTGCGCGCAGCGCCACGCCCGCTTCCTTGTCGCGCACGCCCAGTTGGTCGATCAGTTCGCCCTTGACGTCGCCGAACGCGTAGTGGTTCAGCTTGCTCAGGTCCTTGTGCTCACGGCGCCATGCCAGCTTCACGAATTCGTTGTCCACGCTGCCGCCCAGCAGGACAGCATCACGCTCCGCGAAGTCGTTCGCCAGCTTGCCGAATTCGACGATTTCCGTCGGGCACACAAAGGTGAAGTCCTTCGGGTAGAAGTAAATGATCTTCCACTTGCCCGGGAACGACTGTTCGGTGATTTCCTCGAACGCCGACACGCCGTTTTCTTCGTGATTGTTGAAGCCCGGCTTGGCAGCGGTGACGGTGAAAGCTTCGAGTTTGTCGCCAACGGTTTTCATGCGGAATACTCCTGTGAAAGGTTGCCAATGAGTTGGAAAAACAGCCTGTTCAAGCTACCTGCTCGCTGTAACGAAAACGTTACATACAACTAATTATAGTTCTATTGGTGCATCGCATCAATAGTTTTTAACTAATAAACCAGATAGTTTTTCTTCACCGCGGCGATAGTTGGTTCAAATGTCACCCTTTCCGATGCTTTCATGGCATGACCATTGCGCGGAGGGGGAGGACGGTCGTGCGCCGCAGCATGCGGCCTGTTGACGCGGGCGCCGTTCAGGCGCCCTTGGCGAGCGGAAACTCAATCGTGACTTCGAGTCCCGGCCCGGGGGTCCGGTTGCGCAGGCGCAGACCGCCCCGATAGCGGCCCACCAGACGCTGCACGATCGCCATGCCGAGACCCGTGCCATTGGCCTGCGTGCGTGCCGTATCGACCCGGTAGAACGGTCGGGTCACGAGCGCCAGCTGGTCTTCCGGGATTCCCGGCCCTTCGTCGACCACGGACAGCTCGACGCGCGAATGGGACACGCGCGTCTCGAGGATCACGTGCGGAATGCCATCGCCGTCGCTCAGCCCGTACTTGCGCGCGTTCTCGAGCAGATTGCCGATCACGCGCCGCATATCGGTCTCGTCGGCCTCGATCACCGCTGACGGGGCAAGCCGCGTGATCAGCCGCATGCCATCTTCGGACGACATACGTGCGGCCAGTTCTTGTGCGATCACGGAAAGGTCCACAGGTTCCGGGACTCTTTGCACCGGCCGCGCGTAATCGAGGAATCGGCCGATGATCATGTCCATCTGCTCGATGTCGTCGACCATCGCGTCCTTGGTGGTCTGATCCGACGGGCTCATTTCGGTTTCGAGCCGCAAGCGGGCTAGCGGGGTGCGCAGATCGTGCGAGATACCGGCCAGCATGAGCGCACGGTCGGCCTCGAGCTGTTCGAGGTCCTGCACCATCTGGTTGAAGCTGCGATTGGTTTCGGCGGCGACGCCCATGCCGCGCTCGGGCAGCGGCTCGGGCGACTGCCCCGAGCCCACTTTGCGCGCCGCCATGGCAAGCCGCGCGAACGGCCGGTTCACCAGACTCGTGATGAAGGCTGCGCCGAACAGCGAGAGCGCCAGCGCGAACACCCCCCAGCCGGCCCATTGGAGGCCCGTGGCGTTATCGAGTTGATCGCGGTCGAGCGCCACCCAATAGTCGTCATCGTCAATCTTGAAGCTGATCCAGACGCCGGGGATGTCGTTGACCGATTGAGCGATCACCGTGTCGTCGCCAAGCCGTCCGCGGATGTCGTGTTCGATCAACCGGTTGAGCGATTCGTCCGGTTGCAGCTTGTACTTGTCGGTGGTTTCGCGCGGATACACGCGGACCCCTTCATTGCTTTCCAGATCCTGCAGCAATGCGCGCCGCAGGTCGGGATCGGAATAGAGGAGTGCGGTGCGCGTGAGCTTCACGATGGCGACGAGCTGCAGCGCCACGCGTTGCGCGCGCGGCTCGCGTTCGATCACCCGGAAGCTCTGGAACCAGGCGGCGAGACTGACTGCGATCAACAGCGCGATCAACAGAAAGGTCCGCCAGAAAAGGCCGCCGAACGCGAGCGTCAGGAGGCGCCGGTCGATCCGCATGGGCCCTTCTTATCTGAAAACAGCAACGGAAAGCGCGAACAATCTCAGGCTGCGCCGTCGGGAATGAACACGTAGCCAAGACCCCAGACGGTCTGGATGAAGCGCGGGCTGCCCGGATCGGGCTCGATCAGCTTGCGCAGACGCGAGATCTGCACGTCGAGGCTGCGGTCGAATACTTCGTATTCGCGGCCGCGTGCGAGTTCCATTAGCTTTTCGCGCGACAGCGGCTGGCGCGGATGGCGGGCAAACACCTTCAGCACGGAGAACTCGCCGGTAGTCAGCGGGATTTCCTGGCCGGCCTTGGTCAGCGTGCGGGTAGCCAGGTTGAGCGCGAATTCGCCGAATTCGAAGACCTCGGTGGTCTCGGACGGCGCTCCCGGCAACTCGGACGGCGACTGACGCCGCAGTACCGCGTGAATCCGTGCCACCAGCTCGCGTGGGTTGAATGGCTTGGGCAGATAGTCGTCAGCACCCATCTCGAGGCCGACGATACGGTCCACATCCTCACCCTTGGCCGTGAGCATGATGATTGGCGTGCGGTCGTTGCTGCCGCGCAGACGCCGGCAGATCGACAGCCCGTCTTCACCTGGCAGCATCAGGTCGAGCACCAGCAGGTCGAACCGTTCACGTACCCAGAGCTTGTTCATTGACGGCGCGTTTTCGGCGACGTAGACGTTGAAGCCCTGTTCGCCAAGGTAGCGGCGCAGAAGATCGCGCAGACGCGGATCGTCATCGACGACGAGGATTTTCGAAGGGTTTTTGGTTTCCATGATCGGCATCTTAGCGCGATTACAAAGTGGCGCGAGTTTGCATCAATTCGCGGGTTACAGTCAGTTACAAAATTTACCCGCACTGTGGCACGGCGTAAAGCGGTGGCAGGTAGACTGCTTTACTGAATGCGGCTGTTCGGTGGATACTTCACTCGACTAAAATTCTCGCTCCCGGCTTCTTTCCGGGGTTTGTACACGCATTTAGGGTAGCCGGTTGCCGCACCACGAAGGGAACAAGATGAAGGGAGGGGTTTGGCCGAATCTGCGCCTAAGCGTGATTGCGCTGGCAGTGGCCGGCAGCCTCACGGGCACATTTGGCCCTACACTCGCCCATGCCCAGTCCTCCGAAGAGCGGGCATCGAACGCACACGCGCCTCGTTCCCGGGGTTCCAAACTGTCCCGCCAGCCGCATACTCCCCCCGACGACCACCCTGCTTCAGACGTCATGATGCGTACCGCAGTTCCCCCCGATCTCGATCAACGTCGCCGCGACGGTCACATGACGCCCGAAGAACGCCGTCTGTTGCGCCAGCATATCGAAGACGCCGTGCGCGAGTTGTACAAGCGTTAGGCTGCCCACGCCCAGCGCCTGTCGTCGTGTGCCACGATGCGCGCGAAAAATTTCGTTGCACTTCACCCGTCAACTTTCCCATCTGATCTGCCGTTGAGTCGCCAGAGGGGACATTCGCATGCGCGCGGTGCCTCTGCGCCATCCGCCACCCAACCACGGACGACTGACAATGAGAACGCTGCTCAGGTTGACTTGCGGCATGTCGGCGCCGTTGCTCGCTGCCGCGGCAGCTGCAACGCTCGTGTGTGCGCTGCCCGCCGTGGCCCAGGACGGCACGCTTCATAGTCAGCGTGCGAAGCACCATGTAGCGTCGGTGGCCGGGGACGATCCGGAGGAGACCTTGCTCGACGGCGACGACGCGCGCTTTTTCCTCACCCGGGTGGGATTCGCGCCGGACAACGCGGAGGTCGCGCGGTATGTGGGTCTGAGCCGCGAGCAGGCGGTCGACCAGGTGCTGGCCGCGACGCATCCCGAGGCTTCGACACCCATGCCCGCCTGGGTGCTGGAGCCAATCCCGACGCGCGACGAGCGCAAGGTCTGGACCCAGGAGCAGCGCCAGGCCGAGCAACGCACACGCGGCCAGCGTTACGAAGAATTGCGCGCGTGGTGGGTACGCAAAATGTTGACCACGTCGTCGCCGCTGACCGAGCGCATGACGCTCTTCTGGCACAACCACTTTACTTCCGGGCAGGACAAGGTCGGTTATCCGCAGCTCATGGCGCAACAAAACATGTTGTTTCGCCGTGGTGCGCTCGGCCACTTCGGCGAACTGCTGCACGACGTCGCGAAAGACCCGGCCATGCTGCAATACCTGGATGGCGCCGGCAGCCGCAAGGGCAAGCCCAACGAGAACTTCGCCCGCGAAGTGATGGAGCTGTTCACGCTCGGCGAGGGCCGCTACTCGCAGCAGGACGTGTCGGAGGCCGCACGCGCCTATACCGGATGGACCCTCGACCCGGATACCCTGGGCTACGTGTGGCGCGCCAACCTGCACGACGATGGCATCAAGACGGTGCTCGGCCAGAGCGGCCCGTTCGACGGCGATCAGGTTCTCGACATCCTGCTCGCCCGTCCGGAGACGGCCACCTTCGTCACGACCAGGCTGTGGCGCGAGTTCGTTTCCGACACGCCTGACCCGGCGCAGATCGCGTCGATTGCAACGCGTTTTCGCGCGAGTCACTACGACATTAAAGTCGCATTGCGCGATCTTTTCCTGAGCGACGCGTTCTGGGACGAGAGCAACCGCGGCATGCTGGTGAAGTCGCCGGCCGAATTCGTGGTGGGCACGCTGCGCGAGTTCGATATCGGCTACGACAGCACGGCGCCGTTTGCCGGCGAAATTCGCACCTTGGGCGAAAACCTGTTCTATCCACCCAACGTCAAGGGCTGGCCGGGCGGCACGACGTGGATCAATAGCTCGACGCTGCTCGCACGCAAGCAGTTCGTCGAGCAGCTGTTCCGCGCCACCGAGACCGCCGCTCCGCACCACGCGCAAGACGGCATGAGCCAGGACCCGAAGGGTGCAGCGATGGTGCAGCGAGCCATGGCGCAAGTGGGTCAGGGCGGAGTACGCTTCGATATCGACACCTGGCTCGCCCAGTACAACACCATCCCAACCGCTAAAGCGGGCCTGTCGGCGGAGCTGCAGTTGCAGCACGCGGTGCTGCCGCTTGCACCGGTTGACGCGATCGAAACCGATTCGACCGCCAGCGCGTACCTGGAGGCGCTATTGATGGACCCGGCCTACCAGCTGAAATAAGTGGCCACGTGTGGTGAACCGAAGCGGCACGAGCCGGGCGGCGTATCTGACGCCGTCACAACCGAACGAGGTGCAGCATGAGACGGCGCGACTTTCTTTCGATAGCCACTGCGGCGAGCGCCGCCCTCTGGTTGCCACGGGCGTTCGGTGCGCAGGCGCCGGGGCAGGCCGACGGCGCGGCGCTCGCGCGCGGTGGCTACGGCAATCTACTGATCCTCGTGGAGTTGAAGGGCGGCAACGACGGCCTGAACACGGTGATTCCGTACGCCGATCCCACTTACTACCAGTTGCGCAAGAACATCGGCATCAAGCGCGAACAGGTGATCCAGCTTGATGAGCGCACTGCCCTGCACCCCGCGCTGCAACCGCTGATGCCGCTGTGGCAGAGTCAGCAACTGGCGATCGTGCAGGGCGTCAGTTATGCGCAACCGAATCTGTCGCATTTCCGTTCGATCGAGATCTGGGACACCGCGTCGCGCTCGGATCAATATTTGCGCGAAGGGTGGCTGACACGCGCGTTCGCGCAGCACGCGGTGCCACCGGGTTTTGTCGCGGACGGCGTGGTGATCGGCAGCGCTGAGATGGGGCCGCTCGCCAACGGCGCGCGGGCGATCGCACTGGTCAACCCGGCGCAGTTCGTCAAGGCATCGCGGCTCGCGACGCCTGTGTCGCTGCACGAACGCAATCCCGAGCTGGCGCATATTCTCGACGTCGAGAACGACATCGTGAAGGCCGCGGACCGTCTGCGTCCCCGCGAAGGGCAATTCCCTTTGAAGACCGCTTTTCCCGCTGGTGCGTTCGGGACCTCGATCAAGACCGCGATGCAGGTGCTCGCCGCGGGCGACACGCCGCAGGGCCGACCGTTAAGCGGGCAGGGGGTGGCCGTGATCCGCCTGACGCTGAATGGCTTCGATACGCACCAGAATCAGCCCGGCCAGCAGGCCGCGCTACTCAAGCAACTCGCTGAGGGATTCGGGTCGATGAAGTCGGCCCTGGTCGAGTTGGGGCGCTGGGATAGTACGCTGGTGATGACTTACGCGGAGTTTGGCCGCCGGCCGCGCGAGAACCAGAGCAACGGCACGGATCACGGGACCGTGGCGCCGCATTTCGTCATGGGTGGACGGGTGCGTGGCGGCTTGTATGGCGTGCCTGCACTGTTGACCCAACTGGATGGGAGCGGCAACTTGCCGGTCGGCGTCGATTTCCGCCAGCTCTATGCAACGATCCTCGGCCCATGGTGGGGACTCGATGCCACGGTCGTCCTGCAACAGCGTTTCGAGCCTGTGCCTTTGCTGCGGGTGTAAATGGTACGCAGAGGGTGCCGCGTCTTGACGGACGGCGCGGCACCGCAAAGCGCGGCGCCGTCTAGCGTTGGCGTGCGGCGCGCCACGCGATCCACAGCTTGCGGATCGGTGTCAGCGCAATACGCTGATGCAACACGTGATACCCGTCCCGTTTGATCTCATCCAGTAGCGCGAGCGCTAGCGCGGCTTGCGCCCGCAAGGTGCGCTGCGTGCGCCGCTCGCCGGCCGGCAACGCGGCGAGCGCGGTCTGGATTGCATCGCGGGCGCGGCTCGTCTGAAAGCGCATCAGTTCGGTGAACGCGTCGCTGTATTTGCGGTTGATCAGATCGGCCGCCGTGACCTTGAAGCGCTGCATCTCATCGATTGGAATATAGATGCGCCCGTGCCTCGCGTCGTTGCCGAGTTCGGCCACCAACTGGGCCAGCATCAGCGCGTGGCCGAGCGGCGCGGCCCAATCCGCGGCCTCGGCTGGATTCTGCGCGGTCGCGCGTGCTACCAGCGTGGCAAACGTGCCGCCGACGCCTTGCAGATAGCGGCGCAGATTCGGGTAGTCGAGGTAGCGGGCCTGATCGAGGTCCATTTCGAAACTCGCCAGCAGCGTTTGCATAGCGGGATATTCAGCCTCGACGCCGCTGCCGAGATGGGCGGCCAGTGCCTTCGAAACCGGATGCGAAGGCGTTCCCGCGGCCAGCGCGGCGGTTTCGTTCTGCCACCAGGCGAGCTTGGTGCGGCCGATGGCCGGATCGCTGGTTTCCTTCACCGTTTCCTCGAATTCGCGACGCAGCGCGAACAGCGCGGTCAGGAGCGGTTGGCGTCCTGCGGGCGCCTGGCGGAGCGCGTAGTAGCTGCTCGAGCCGGGGGGCGCTGCCTTCTGCTGGCAATATTCGTCGAAATTCACTTGAATGGAATGGTGGGGAGGCTGAAGCGGGGAGGCACGGCGCGTGTGCCGTGCATACGTTGACCAAAAATTGTAGCATCGACCTACGTCGGGCAAATGCAGACAAGCGCAAATCTATCGGTTAGAATCTCGCGCTTACGCTTTCGGACGCGTGCCAGACCAGCTTGACTGGCGGGGCGTGGACGTGGGCTAGCCAGACATCGGATGCGGCGTGCAAGCGCTTCGGCCGGCTGCGAGGATGGCGAAATTGGTAGACGCACCAGGTTTAGGTCCTGACGCCAGCAATGGTGTAGGGGTTCGAGTCCCCTTCCTCGCACCATGTATTTGTGAAAGCCCCGCCAGTCGATGACCGGTGGGGCTTTTTGCTTGATGGGTTGGGAACGTGCGCGTCGCCTCGAGTGCTTGTGGCGGCCTTTAAAGCTTCTTGCGCGCGGGCAGCCACCCAGGCAATCGTATTTGGCTTCACGCAGCAATCTCCAAACTGGTTGTTCGCACAACCAGATCCCCTGATCCTCGAAACGCCGAGGTTTGCGCATCGAATCTGCTCGGGATCGACTTTGACGGCAGGGTTGCGAGCGCCTCAAACCATCCGGTGGATCCGGCGAGTTTTATCGTGCACTATCACTCGTTGCGTGCGTGCACGCTCTCGATAATTTTGTCGAGCGTGGCGCCGAGCGCCGCTTTCTCGTCCTCATTGAGGCAATCGAATAGATCGGCGTTCCACTTACGGGCGATCGGCATGACCTTGCGGTACAGTTCGCGTCCTGCGGGCGTCAAGGAAATCAGTACGACGCGTCCGTCTTCTTCGCTTGCCTGGCGCTGCACAAGCCCCTGCCTGATGAGCGCTTCGGCCGCGCGGCTGGCCTGGCTTTTATCGAGGTTTGCGTGCCGCGCCAGATCCATGATCGAGAAAGGCCCGAACGATCCCACTGACGCAATCACGCGCGCCTCCGGCAGTGTCACGCCGAGTTTTTCCTGGTAGCGCTCGCCGATGCCGCGCTCGGCAAGCTTGTTCAAGACATGCAGGCGATACGTCAGAAACTGTTCGAGTCCGGCTTTGGCGGAGGCCTTCATGGTCGTCCCGAGATTGAGTGGAGGCGGAAGTGGCGGTGTGATTGTTGCCGCAACCGCCTCACCGGTCAACGCATGCCGTATTTCAGGCGCGTCAGTTGCTCGGCTTCGTTGGCGAGCAGGGTGGCGGCGTCGCGGATCGCAACCTCTAGCGTGATCGGACCGGGCGCCGGCGAGAAGCAACCGTTGAAGTGTTCGGACAGGCGCGGCAGCGCGGCCGGGTCCACCGCGCCCGACAACAGCGTGGCCGGCACGCCCGCAGCGCGCGCGTGGCCGCAGGCGATGAACGGCGCCTTGCCGTGCAGGGTCTGCACATCCGAGCGGCCTTCGCCGGTGATGAGCCAGTCTGCCCCACTGAGCGCGGCGTCGAGGCCGACCAGCCGCGCGACCGTTTCCGCGCCCGGTTCGAACTGCGCGCCGAGCATATGCAGCGCGAAACCCAGGCCTCCGGCCGCACCCGCGCCGGGCAGGTTGCGCGCCGTGCGCTGCAGCGCGGGTTCGATCAGGTCGGCGAAGCGGGCAAGGGCCGCGTCGACGCCTGCGATCTGTCCGGGCTGCACGCCTTTTTGCGGCCCGAAGATCGCTGTAGCGCCATGTTCGCCGGTGAGCGGATTGTCCACGTCGGACATGCCGACGAACGATGCACCGGCGAGCCGCGCATCGAGTTGCGATACGTCCACACGGGCGAGGCGGGCCAGTTGCTCCGGCGTAGGCTCGAGCTCCTGATCCTCGGTATCGAACAGCCTCATGCCGAGGCCGGCCAGCAGGCCTGCACCGCCGTCATTGGTGCTGCTGCCGCCTAGCGCGACGAAAAAGCGCCGTACGCCGGCATCGAGCAACGCGCGGATCGCTTCGCCCATGCCTCGGGAACTGCGTGCTTCAACCGGTATCCCCATGCCGACCGGATCGGTAATGCCCACGATCTCGGCCGTCTCGACAATCGCGCTGCCGTCGGCAAGGAGGCCCGTGGCTGCTTCGCGCACGGCCCCTGCGGCGCCGCGCACGGTAAGCGTGCGGCGCTCGCCGCCGCCTGTGAGCATGGCGTCGAGCGTACCCTCGCCGCCATCGGCCATCGGGCAGATGCGTAGGACGGCATCCGGCCGTGCGCGCGTCACGCCGGTTGCGATGGCAAGCGCCACCTGTTCGGCGCTAAGCGAACCTTTAAAAGAATCGGGGGCAACGACGACGACGGGCGCGGACGACGGGTTCGGCATGGTGTCTCTTGAGGGTAAGAATCGAGGCGATGGCGGAGCGGGGGCATGGGCCCGAACGCGTCCGCTAGCTTATCAGCATGCCGCGTGCGACTGAATATGTCGAACGGCATAGCCGGCATCGAACGCGTAGGTCCCGGCAGACCTCGCCAGGCCCGCGCAAAGACTGCTGCAGACCGCTCAAACAATCCCCAAGCGGCCTCAAAGGGGCTCCAAAATACACAAAAACGGGCGCGAAACATCGAATCCCGGCTAAGCGTACGAATAGTTTGCTAAAATATTCGGCTCTTTAGACCCAAACCGTGCTGCCGGTGGCCTGCAAGCCCGCGGCGCAGGCGCTGAATTGATGGGACGCGCGATGCCAAGCGACATCGAAAAGCGGCACGAAGAAGATAACTGATTCGCTCGAATAATTTTAGGACGATTGAAGCCATGGCTAACGTTGTTGAAAACCTCGGCAAGCTCGAACGCCGCGTAACGATTTCCCTGCCGAAGGATGCTGTGCAGAAGGAAGTGGATTCGCGTATCCGCCAACTCGCGAAGAACGTGCGCATGCCGGGTTTCCGCCCAGGCAAGGTGCCGCTCAAGATGGTCACGCAACAGTATTCGGGCCAGGTGGAAGCCGAAGTACTGAGCGACAGGGTCGGCAAGGAATTCTTCGACATCAGCCGCGCAGAAAACCTGCGCGTGGCTGGCCAGCCGAGCTTCGCGCCGAAGGCCGACGCAGCAGAAAACGACTACGCTTTCGACGCGACCTTCGAGGTGTACCCGGAAGTCAAGCTGGGCGACGTCGCCACGGCTGAAATCGAGCGCACCAAGACCACCATTAGCGAAGCGGAAATCGACCGTACTCTGGATATCCTGCGCAAGCAGCGCGTGCATTTCCACGCGCGCGGCGAAGCGGGTGAGCACGGCGACGGCGGTGAGGACACCGCAGCCAAGGACGGCGACCGCGTCACGGTGGACTTCGTCGGCAAGATTGACGGTGAAGTATTCCAGGGTGGCAGCGCGGACGATTTCGCGTTTGTGCTCGGCGAAGGCCGCATGCTGCCGGAATTCGAAAAGGCAGCGCTCGGCCTGAAGGTCGGCGAGTCGAAGGAATTCGATCTGGCATTCCCGGCCGACTATCACGGCAAGGACGTCGCCGGCAAGACGGCGCAGTTCACGATCACGATGAAGAAGATCGAGTGGCCGCACCTGCCGGAAATCGACGCTGAGTTCGCGAAGTCGCTCGGCATCGAAGACGGCGATCTGGTCAAGATGCGCGCTGAAATCAAGGACAACCTTGAGCGCGAAGCGAAGCGCCGCACGCAATCCATCGTCAAGAACCAGGTGATGGACGCGCTGTTGAAGATTTCCGAACTGGATGTGCCGAATGCTCTGGTCGAACAGGACCAGCAGCGCCTCGTCGAAATGGCGCGTCAGGATCTGACGCAGCGCGGCGTGCCGAACGCTGCCGACGCGCCGATCCCGGCAGAAATGTTCAAGGAACAGGCTGAGCGCCGTGTGAAGCTGGGCCTCGTGCTGGCCGAGCTGGTCAAGGCCAACAACCTGCAGGCGAAGCCGGAGCAGATTCGTGCCGAAGTCGACGAATTCGCGAAAAGCTACGAAGACCCGAAGGAGGTCGTCCGCTGGTATTATTCCAACCAGCAGCGCCTTGCAGAAATGGAAGCGTACGTCGTGGAAGCTAACGTCGTCGATTTCGTCCTCAGCAAGGCCAAGGTGACGGACAAGGAAGTGAGCTTCGAAGAGCTGGCAAGCGCAACGGCGCAGGCGTAAGCGCCGCTGCAACGGCGTGCCGGCTGTCGGAGCGACGGCCCGCACGCCGTTTTTTCTGGAGCGTCGTGCTGGTCGCGTTGCGCCGGGTTTGCGGACTCTTCGCGCACTTGAATACTGCGTCGCTGTACTCACCTGTCCGGTATCGAATAAATATTCCCAGACAAGGATCTATTGCATGACCTTTCGCGCCCAAATGCTGGACACGTTGACTTCCCAGTCGTCGCGGGATCTCGAAGCGCAGGCGCTCGGACTCGTGCCGATCGTCGTGGAAACGAGCGGCCGCGGCGAGCGGTCGTATGACATCTACTCGCGTCTGCTGAAGGAGCGGGTGGTGTTTCTGGTCGGCGAAGTGAACGACCAGACGGCCAATCTCGTCGTTGCACAGTTGTTGTTCCTGGAAAGTGAGAATCCGGACAAGGACATCAGCTTTTACATCAACAGCCCGGGTGGTTCGGTTTCGGCCGGGATGGCGATCTACGATACGATGCAATTCATCAAGCCGGACGTTTCGACGCTGTGCATGGGCCTCGCGGCCAGCATGGGCGCGTTCCTACTGGCGGCTGGCGCCAAAGGCAAGCGTTTCACGCTGCCGAATGCGCGTGTGATGATTCACCAGCCGCTGGGTGGCGCGCGGGGCCAGGCGTCGGACATCGAGATCCAGGCACGTGAAATCCTGTATTTGAAGGAGCGGCTGAATCAACTGCTCGCGCATCACACCGGCCAGCCGGTCGAACGCATCGCGCGCGACACCGACCGCGACAATTTCATGTCCGGCGATGACGCCCAGGCGTACGGTCTGGTCGACCAGGTGCTGCACAAGCGTCCATAATCCGGCGCGTTCTCGCCCTTTTTTGAGGACGGGAACGACCGCGTTTTGGTGTGAAATAATTAGATTCGTCCAAACGCCTGCGGCAAGCGCCGTCACTGCTTTTGCTCATTCGCCCCAACTGCGAGGCAGGGGCAAACGGCGTATCATGTAATCGAGTGTCCGGAGGCTCACACATCTATGGCGGACAAAAAAGGTTCAAACAGCGAAAAGCTGTTGTATTGCTCGTTCTGCGGCAAGAGCCAGCATGAAGTCAAAAAGCTGATTGCAGGCCCGTCGGTCTTCATCTGCGATGAATGTATCGACCTGTGCAACGAAATCATCCGTGATGAGGCTTCAGGCGCGGGCATTGAAGCGGGCTTGTCCAAGTCCGATTTGCCGAGTCCGCAGGAAATCCGCGAAATTCTCGATCAGTACGTCATCGGGCAGGAACGCGCGAAGAAGATCCTTGCAGTGGCTGTTTACAACCACTACAAGCGCCTCAAGCACCTCGACAAGAAGGATGAAATCGAGCTGTCGAAGAGCAACATCCTGCTGATCGGCCCGACCGGTTCCGGCAAGACCCTGCTCGCCCAGACGCTCGCGCGCCTTCTGAACGTCCCGTTCGTGATTGCCGATGCGACGACGCTGACGGAAGCCGGCTATGTCGGTGAAGACGTCGAGAACATCATTCAGAAGCTCTTGCAGAACTGCAACTACGAAGTCGACAAGGCCCAGCGCGGGATTGTCTACATCGACGAAATCGACAAGATCAGCCGCAAGTCGGATAACCCCTCCATCACCCGCGACGTGTCGGGCGAGGGTGTTCAACAGGCTTTGCTGAAGCTGGTTGAAGGCACGATGGCGTCGGTGCCGCCGCAAGGTGGTCGTAAGCATCCGAATCAGGATTTCATCCAGGTCGACACTACCAATATTCTGTTCATTTGCGGTGGCGCGTTCGACGGCCTTGAAAAGGTTATTGTCGACCGCACGGAAAAGACCGGGATTGGCTTTGGAGCCAGCGTCAAAAGCAAGCAGGACCGTGACGCCGGCGAAGTGCTGCGCGAGGTTGAGCCGGAAGATCTGATCAAGTTCGGGCTGATTCCTGAACTGATCGGCCGTCTGCCGGTAGTCGCCACACTCGGCAAGCTCGACGAAGTGGCGCTGATGAAGATTCTCGTCGAACCGAAGAACGCGCTGGTGAAGCAATATCACAAGCTGTTCAATATGGAACGCGTCGAGCTTGAGATTCGTCCGGGTGCACTGCAGGCGGTGGCACGCAAGGCAATTCGTCGCAAGACCGGTGCGCGTGGTCTGCGCTCGATCTTGGAACAGGCTTTGCTCGACGTCATGTATGAGTTGCCGGCGATGAAAGGTGTTAGCAAGGTCATCATCGACGACAACGTTATCGACGGCGACGGCAAACCGCTGCTGATCTACGAAGACGCGCCCAAGGTCGCGGGTTCGAATTGATCGGCTTAACGAGTTCTGCAAAAAAGGCCGTTCATGGCAACGTGAACGGCTTTTTTGTTTATCTTGGGTTAGGATGGTTGTGTTTCCTTTGGAGTCACTGAACTTTTCCCACACGCGGAGGCCTTGTAATCGTTTTTGCAGGCCTCACCTATCGAACGAACTGATACCACTCATGGGGAAATGAAATGTCAGGAACCCAACTCCTTCCGCCGGAACGGACTACGCTCCCGCTGCTCCCGCTGCGTGATGTAGTCGTTTTCCCGCACATGGTGATTCCGCTCTTCGTAGGCCGCCCGAAGTCGATCAAGGCTCTCGAAGCAGCGATGGAAGGCGGCAAGCACATCATGCTCGTCGCCCAGAAGACGGCTGCGAAAGACGAGCCGACCGAAAAGGACATGTACGAAGTAGGGTGTATTGCCAACATCCTGCAAATGCTGAAGTTGCCGGACGGCACCGTGAAGGTGCTCGTCGAAGGCTTGCAGCGCGCGAAGACGCTCTCGATCGAAGAGCAGGAAACCCAGTTTTCGTGCGAAGTCATGCCGCTCGAACCCGACCATGCCGACAGCGCTGAAACTGAAGCGCTGCGCCGCGCGATCGTGTCGCAGTTCGATCAGTACGTGAAGCTGAACAAGAAGATCCCACCGGAGATTCTGACCTCACTTTCGGGCATCGACGAAGCCGGCCGTCTGGCCGACACGATTGCGGCGCATCTGCCGCTCAAGCTCGACCAGAAGCAACACATCCTCGAGATGTTCCCGGTCATCGAGCGCCTCGAGCATCTGCTCGCGCAACTCGAAGCCGAGATCGACATCCTGCAGGTTGAAAAGCGCATCCG
>Ga0116109_1000054_pt1 | contig 31326 bp, 23 predicted proteins | sample June2015DPH_8_10_2_FD_89718 | JGI IMG/M metagenome (GOLD analysis project Ga0116109, IMG submission 89718) | Peatland microbial communities from SPRUCE experiment site at the Marcell Experimental Forest, Minnesota, USA - June2015DPH_8_10 | ecosystem: Environmental > Terrestrial > Soil > Wetlands... | reverse complement strand
GGATTTCCATCGGCGGGATTTGTGGGAATCGATCGAGCGTGGCGCGTTCCCCGAGTTCGAACTCGGCGTGCAGATCGTCGAGGAGGAAGACGAGCACAAGTTCGATTTCGATCTGCTCGATCCGACCAAACTGATTCCCGAAGAAACAGTGCCGGTGCAAATCATCGGCAAGATGACGTTGAACCGCAACCCGGACAATTTTTTCGCCGAAACCGAACAGGTGGCGTTTCATCCGGGGCACATCGTGCCCGGCATCGACTTCAGCAACGACCCGCTGTTGCAGGGGCGGCTCTTCTCCTACACGGATACGCAGATCAGCCGCCTCGGTGGACCGAATTTCCACGAGCTTCCGATCAATCGTCCGGTGAGCCCGTTTCAGAACAATCAACGCGATGCGATGCATCGTCAGGCGATCAACGTCGGGCAGGCTTCATATGAACCGAATTCGCTGAACGGCGGCTGGCCGAAGGAAACCGATCCTGCCGCGTCAGACGGCGGCTTCGAGAGCTATCACGAGCGTGTCGAAGGCACGAAGATCCGCGTGCGCAGCGAATCGTTCGCCGATCACTTCTCGCAGGCGGCGCTGTTCTATCGCAGCATGTCCGAGGTCGAGAAGGCGCACATCAGCGCGGCCTACCAGTTCGAACTTGGCAAGGTGACGAAGCCGGCAATTCGCGAGCGCGTCGTCAACGAGATCCTCGCGAACTTCGATGCCGGTCTGGCTGCCGAGGTCGCGGCCGGGCTCGGTCTGCCCGCGCCCAAGAAGGGCAAGCCGCCGGCCACAGCGAAGCCGGAGACTTCACCGGCATTGAGCCTGCTCAACCGCGTGAAGCCTGGCATCAAGACCAGCAAGATTGCTTTGCTGGCGGCACCGGGCTCGGACGTCGCTGCAATTGGCAAGCTGCAGAAAGCCCTGCGCGATGAAGGTGCCACGCCGCTGCTGGTCGCGCCGACCCTCGCGGCGATCGGCGATCTGCAGCCTGATGCGACGATTGCCGGAATGCCGTCCATCATGTTCGACGCGATCGTGGTGGTCGGCGGCGAGGCCGGCGCGAAGGCGCTCGCGCAATCGGGCGACGCGCGGCACTTCGTGCTCGAGGCGTTCAAGCATCTGAAAGCGATCGCCGCACTCGGCGCGGGGCGCGACGTGCTCGATGCGGCGCACCTGCCGGCCAATGCGGACGGCATCGCGACGGGCGACGACAAGCAGATCGCCGAGGTCATGAAGGCGTTTGTCGCGGCGGCGGAGCAGCATCGGGTGTGGTCGCGTCAGGCGCAGGCGGAGTCGGTGCCGGCATGAACCACGACTAGCGGCCCCGGCGCGCGGGGGCGCCGGGGCGAGGAAGCCGGCTTCCCTGGCGCGCCGCTGCAGCAGACGCGGCCCCCGATGCGCCGCTGCAGCAGACGCCGCCCCTAATGCGCCGCCGCAGCAGCAGACGCCGCCTCCGACACCCCGGCCGGTCCGGCCGGAATATCCGCCGGCCGGCTGGCGGATACGTTGACCGCATCCGGATACAGCGCAAGCAGCACCCGCAACACGCCGTTGGTCCAGCCGAAGCCGTCCTGCAGCGGATACTCGCCGCCGCCGGCCGAGACCCCCACGGTGGTTGCGTCCACATCGTATTTTTCGACCAGCTTGCCGGTGTGCTGGTAATACTCGACGTTGGTGCGGATCCAGCGCGTGGCGATCGTCTGCGCAAGCGCCGTCTCACCATAACGGCGCAACCCCGTGACCGCGATATATTGAAGCGGCGCCCAACCGTTCGGCTCGTCCCATTGCTGGCCGCTCCTGACCTGGGTGGTCGCGAGGCCACCCGGCCGTAGCAGCCCGCGCTGCAGGGTCTCGGCGACGGCGTGCGCCTGCTGCTTGTCCGCCACGCCCGCATAAAGCGGATACACCGTCGCGGCGGTGAGGCGGTGCGTCAACTGATGGTGCGTGAAATCGAAGTCGCTGAATGCCTGCAGGCGCGGATCCCACAGCACGCGGCGGATCGCGTCGGCGCGCGCGTTCGCGCGCTGCTCGAGGTTCTCCGCGCGCGTCACATCCCCCTTCAGGCGATAGGCATGCGCCAGCGTACGCTCGAGCTGGTAGAGCAGGGAATTCAGATCGACCGGCACGAGCGAGGTCACGTCGATCGTTGCCAGGCTCTTGCCGTCGGCGAACCAGCGCGAGCTGAAATCCCAGCCCGTTTCGCCACCTGCGCGCAGATTGCGCCACAGGTCGGCGGCATCGCGCTGCGGCGTCTGCCGGGCGGTCGTCACGTCCTCGAGGTAAGACTCGTCGCGCGGTGCGGCGCGTTCATCCCAGTAGCGGTTCAGCAAGGTGCCATCGGCGAGCCGCACCAGATGCCGGTACGCATGTCCTGCCGCCAGCTGGTTGCTGCCTTCCATCCAGTACGTGTATTCCTGTTGCAATTCGGGCAAATATTGCAGGTAAGTCTTCTCGCCATCCTTTTCGGCGACGAGCGCTACCATCTGCGCAAAGAACGGCGGTTGTGAGCGGCTCAGATAGTAAGTGCGATTGCCGTTCGGAATGTGACCGTAGCGATTGATCAAGGTCGCAAAGTTCTTCAGCTCGTCCACGACCAGATCGTGCCGGCCGCTTTGCTCGAGACCGAGCATGATGAAGTACGAGTCCCAATAGTAGATTTCGTCGAAACGCCCGCCCGGCACGATGTACGGATCCGGCAGCGGCAGCAACGACGACCAGGGGCTTGCGCTCGTATCCGGGTCACGGCGCAGCACGTCCCACAACGAGTCGATATGGCCCACCACATCCTGATTAGGATCGGACACATAAGGCTTCACCGTGTGTTGCGGGGTGACGAAGTACTGATGGACGAATGCGGCCAGGTTGAAGTCAGGCTGGTGCCGGGCGCTCGTGTAGGCCGCCACGATCTGCTGCGGTGACGCATTGGGCACCATGTCGGCAAAGGTCTTGCTGTCGGGAAACAGGTGCGCCAGTTCAACGTCCCGGTAAAGATCGCCGTACGCCTCGGACGGCGGTACCGGCGCCACCGGTGATGGCTGGGCGTGTGGATTGGCATGCGTGCCGGCTGCCGCCCCTTGTTGCGTAGCAACGTGAGCGGGGTGCCGCTGCGCCGAACCGAGCGCCGCACTGGCGGTCGCGGGCAGCGAAGCGAGCGGTGTTTCCGGGGGCATCGCCTGGCTGAGCGCGATATGGCAGGCAAACAGCGCTGCCAGAGAAGAACGGAGATGACGGGGCATGTGGTGAGGACGAGTGCGATTGGACATGAGCGACGCGCAGAGGCGAGAGTCAAAACGGAGGAAGTGGCCAGCAAGTTACGTTCCTCGCTGGGCGATGCGGATCCGCGCGCCCCGGGCATGAGACCGGGCACGCGGCTTGCTGAGCAGACCTATCCGATGCGTTACACGATGTCTGAGGTGGCGAAGAGGGGAATCAACGCAAGGCCGCGCGTTGTCTCTTCTATGGTGCGTGGTGTATCGCAAGATCGATGCACGCACAACGGCTTTGCGCGCTTGCGATGAGCAATGCGCATGGATCGAACCGGTACAGTCGCTGTATGATACGTGGCCGCCGCGCGGCGAGAAGCCTAAAGCAGGCGCGCTGCCTCAGGTGTATCGAGCAAGTATCGACACCTTACGTGCGTCCTCACATCGTTGCGGCCGCATGGATGTGGCGACGTATCTTTTGTAGTGGTTTTTGTAGTGGCGGTAAATCAGTCGAAATTGCCGAGCCGAGAGAACTGACCAGACCAAACCCAGAAAAAAATGCCTGCCACCATAGCTGTCGATCAGGATCAATTTCGCCGCATCATCCGTCGTAACATCGCACTGCCGTTAGGCGTGGGTCTCTTGACCGTTGCGGTGTTCGTCGCGCTGATCGCGTACCTTGTAAATACGATGAGCTGGGCCGAGCACTCGGAGCGCGTGATCGGCAACGCCAACGAGATGCTGCGACTCGCGGTCGACCGCGAGGCGTCCATGCGCGGCTTCCTGATTACCGGCGACGAGAGCTTTCTCGCGCCTTACGAGTTGGGGCAGCCGCGCTTCCAGGCCGAGATCGCCACTTTGGCGAATCTCGTCTCCGACAATCCGCCTCAGGTCGAACTGCTTAAGCAGATCCAGGCGGTGCAGGCGCAATGGGACGCCTACGCGCAGCAGACGATCGATTTGCGGCGCAGAAACATGGCGTACCAATCAGAGGTGGCGAGCAATCGCGGCAAAATCCTGTTCGACGAGACGCGCCGTGAGTTCGGCGATTTCCTCGATGTCGAGTTGCGCCTGAGGCAGGAGCGCTCGACGGCGGCACGCAATGTCACGGCCGTCATGGTCAGCACGTTCGTGTTCTTTAGCCTGTTGGTGAGCGGTTTGCTCGCCTGGCGGGGACGGCGCGAGTTGCTCGATCTGTCCGCCTCCTACGACGGCGTACTCAAACAACAGGACGAACAGACCCAGGTGCTGCAACAGCAGGTGTGGTTGCGCTCGGGGCAGCGGTTGCTCGCCGAGAAAGTGGTGGGGCAATCCACGCCGGCGCTCGTCGGCGGTGCCATGCTCGAATTTCTGGCGCACTATCTGGGAGTCGTGGTGGCGGCGCTATATGTGCGCGACAAGGAAACCGGCACGTTGCACCGCGCCGCTTCATACGGTTTCAGCCTGGAGAGCGAACAGGCATCACAGAATTTCCAGAGTGCTGAAAGCCTCATCGGCCAGGCTGCGCTGACGCGCCGGACCATTCTGTTGCAGGACGTGCCGGACGACTACGTGAAGGTCGTATCGGGCCTCGGCATGAGTCCTCCGAGGAACCTGATGGTCGTGCCGGTCGAGAACGACGGCGCCGTCAACGGAGTGGTCGAGCTGGGCTTTATGCGTACCCTCGTCGAGCGCGACCAGGAATTCCTGCAGCTGATTGCGGGCAGCATGGGCGACTTTCTCGAAGCAGCGCTGTACCGCGAACGCTTGCAGGACGCGCTCGTCGAGATGCAGCAGCTGAACGAGGAATTGCAGGTTCAGCAGGAAGAGTTGCGCGTCTCGAACGAAGGCCTGGAAGAGCGGGGGCGCGCGCTGCAGGATTCGCAGGCGCGGCTTGAAAACCAGCAGGCCGAGTTGGAGCAAACCAATGTGCAACTCGAAGAGTACGCGCAGCGTCTCGAGCGGCAAAAAGCCGACCTGTTGCGTGCGCAGGATGAACTGTCGGCCAACGCGGCACGGCTCGAGCAGTCGAGCCGCTACAAGTCCGAGTTTCTCGCCAACATGTCACACGAGTTGCGCACGCCGCTGAACAGTTCGCTGATCCTCGCCAAACTGCTGCAGCAGAACCGCACCGGCAATCTGACCGACGAACAGGTGCGCTACGCAGAAACGATTCACGCCTCCAATAGCGATCTGCTGGTGCTCATCAATGACATTCTCGATCTGTCGAAGGTCGAGGCCGGGCAAATCAGCATCGAACTCGAGACGGTCTCGCTCGACACCACGCTGGAGTCGCTGCGCGAAACCTTTGCGCCGATGACCGCCGCGAAGCACCTGAAGCTGACGTTCGACAACGCGCCGGGCGTGCCTGACATGATCGTCACCGATAGCCAGCGTGCGGTGCAGGTATTGCGCAATCTTCTGTCGAATGCCGTGAAATTCACCCAGCGCGGTGAAGTGTCGCTGAACGTGGCGCCCGCCGAGGACGGCATGTTGCGCTTCGAGGTGCGCGATTCTGGCATCGGCATTGCGCCGGACAAGCTGGAGATGATTTTCGAGGCCTTCCAGCAGGCCGATGGTTCCACCAGCCGGCACTACGGTGGCAGTGGCCTGGGGCTGTCGATTTCGCGCGAATTCGCGCGGCTGTTGGGCGGGCGGATCACGGTGTCGAGCGAATTGGGCAAGGGCAGTGTGTTTACGCTGTGGCTGCCGAGAGATGCCACTGCCGCAGTGACCGCCGCGGTGGCCGCCAACTCCGGGCAGACGGAGGCTGAGGCTAATAGACCCGCGCCGCCTGATGCCACCACCATCAAGCAAGCACCGGTGGCGCATGCCTCGTCTTCGTTCGCATCGACGCTCACGGCTACGACTACCGCCGCGAGCTCGGCCGCACTCCAGCCTGCGCCGTCTGCCGAAGCCGGTGCCCGCAATGGTGCCGACGAAGCCGGCAGTGCGCCAATCGGCGACGACCGCTATGAGCGGGCGCGCGGCAGCCGGATGATTCTCGCGATCGAGGACGACATCCCGTTTGCCGAGATTCTGCGCGACCTGGCCCATGAGCTCGACTTCGACTTCCTGCACGCCACCGATGCCACGAGCGGCGTCGCGCTGGTGCGCGACATGCGACCTGCGGCCGTGCTGCTCGACGTCGGCTTGCCGGACCGCTCGGGGCTCACCGTACTCGAATGGCTGAAGAACGATCCGCTCACGCGCCATATTCCCATCCACATCGTGTCGGCTACCGATCATGCCGACAAGGCGCTGCACCTGGGGGCAATCGGCTACACGCTCAAGCCGACCGCACGCTCGACGCTGGAAGCGGCGATCCGCCGCCTCGAAGCGCGCCTGCAGCAACGCCTGAAGCGCGTGCTGGTGATCGAGGACGACCCGCCGATGCGCGAGAGCATCCGCGCGCTGCTGCAAAGCGACAACACGGAGATCGTGGCGGTGGCGACGTTGGCGAGCGCGTTCGAGGAACTGGCGGCCAGCACCTTCGACTGCGTGGTGACGGACCTCGCGCTGCCGGACGGCACTGGCTACGATCTGCTCGAACGGCTCGCGCTCGACGCTGCTCATGTCGCGCTGCCGGTGATCGTCTATACCGGCCGGATGCTGTCCAGCGAAGAAGAGCACCGGCTGCGCCGCTATTCGAAATCGATCATCATCAAGGGCGCAAAGTCGCCCGAACGCCTGCTCGACGAAGTCACGCTGTTCCTGCACAGCGTGGAATCGTCACTCGCGCCGGAACAGCAACGCATGCTGCGCACCGTGCGGCAACGCGACAACGCCTTCGAAGGTCGCAGCATCCTGCTGGCGGAAGACGACGTGCGCAACATTTTCGCGCTGTCGCACGTGATCGAGCCGCTCGGCGCGAAGCTGCAGATTGCGCGCAACGGTCGCGAAGCGCTCGAGTTGCTGGAGAGCGAGCCTGAGGTCGATCTGGTGTTGATGGACATCATGATGCCGGAGATGGACGGCCTGACCGCGATGGCTGAGATCCGCCGTAATCCGCGCTTTGGGCATCTGCCGATCATCGCGCTGACCGCGAAGGCGATGGCAAACGACCGGGTGCGCTGCCTCGAAGCGGGCGCGGACGATTACATCTCGAAGCCGATAGATGTCGACAAGCTCGTCTCGCTGTGCCGTGTGTGGCTACGGCAGCGGTAGGGGGTAGAGAAACCTGCCATGAAGACGACCCTAACTGCGCCCGAACCGCGACCGCCGCGCATCAGCAATTTCGACATCGAACTGACGCTGCTGCTGGAGGCGATCTACCTGAAGTACCAGCACGATTTTCGCCATTACGCGATGTCGTCGCTGCGCCGCCGGCTGACCCAGGCGCTCGACGAATTTGGCCTCGCCACGCTGTCGCAGTTGCAGGACCGGATCATGCGAAGCGGCGCGGATTTCGCAAGGCTGTTTCAATACCTGACGGTGCAGGTGAGCGATATGTTCCGCGATCCGGCCTATTTTCTGGCGCTGCGCCAGCAGGTGATGCCGGTATTGCGGACCTATCCGTCCATCAAGGTGTGGGTGGCGGGGTGCAGCACGGGCGAGGAACTGTGGTCGCTGAAGATTCTCTTCGATGAGGAAGACTTGACCGAGCGCACCTTGTTCTACGCGACCGATATCAACCCCGACGCGCTGGCGCGTGCCGAAGCCGGTATTTACGCGCTCGACCGGATTGCCGGCTTCACGCAAAACTATCTGGCGGCGGGCGGCAAGCGGTCGCTCTCCGACTACTATCACGCGGCGTATGGCGGGGCGCGCTTTGCCGGCACCCTGAAGGACCGGGTGGTGTTCGCCGATCACAGCCTGTCTACCGACGAAGTGTTTCTTGAAGCACACCTGGTGTCGTGCCGCAACGTTATGATCTATTTCGACCGCGCGTTGCAGGACCGTGCGCTGGGGCTGTTTCAGCGCGCCCTCGTACGGCGCGGCTTTCTCGGCCTCGGTAGTAAGGAAAGTTTGCGTTTTTCGAAGCAGCATGAAGCGTTTGACGAGTTTTGTCCGCGCGAGCGCATTTACCAGAAGCGCTAGCGCGAACGCCATGTCCATGTCGCCCGGCCAACCCTGCCGATACTGACGCGAGCTACTATGCGTGCCATCCGTCCCGCCGTGAAGCGCCCGTCCGCCTCGACGCCGTCGCGCGCATTCGAGCTGGTGGCGCTCGGGGCATCGGCAGGCGGGATTGATGTTCTGAACGGGCTCCTGGCCGCGCTACCCGGCGATTTCGCGGCGGCCGTCATGATCGTGGTGCATCTGCCGCCCGATCCGTCGAGTTACCTGGTGGAGAGCTTTAGCCATCGCAGCAGCTTGCCGGTGGTCGAACCGGATGCCGGCGAGCGGATTCTCGCCGGCCGTGTCTATGTCGCGCCGCCCGGCTATCACATGCTGGTCGAAGACGACCGCACGGTAGCGCTATCCACCGAAGCGGCCGTGCGCTTTTCGCGGCCGTCCATTGATGTGATGTTCGAATCGGCGGCGTGGCTGTATCGCGAACGCTTGCTCGCCATCCTGCTCTCGGGCGCCAATGAAGATGGCGTGCGGGGCCTCGAAACGGTGCGCGCCGCAGGCGGTGCCGCCTGGGTGCAAGCGCCCGAAACCGCCTTGTCGCCGGAAATGCCGCGCGCCGCGATCGAACGCGGCGCAGCGGATGAAATTCTGTCTCCCTCTACCATGGCCCGTCGTCTTGCCCGGCTGCCGGCCTTTACCGAACACGAATCCTGACCCGATGCCATGACGAATCTCCCTGTCAACATCCTGATCGTCGACGACATCGCGCATAACATCACGGCGCTCGAGGCGTCGTTGACTGGGCCGGAAATCAACCTGCTGGTGGCCGATTCCGGCACCGCGGCGTTGGACCTGCTGCTCAAGCACGAGGTGGCGCTCGCCATTCTCGACGTCAATATGCCCGGCATGAACGGCTTCGAGCTGGCGTCGCTGATGCGCGGCAGTCCGCGCACCTCGCACGTGCCGATCATCTTTCTGACCGCGACCGCGCAGGACGCCTCGCGCACGTTCCGCGGCTATGAGGCCGGCGCGGTGGATTTTCTCTACAAGCCGTTCGATTCGCGCATCCTGCAATCGAAGGTCGATGTTTTCGTGCAGCTCGAGCAGCAGAAGCGCCAGCTGGCCGCGCAACTGGTGACCACGCGTCAGATGCTGGAGGCCAACGAGATGCTGATGGCCGTGCTGAGCCACGATTTGCGCACGCCGCTGGGGGCAGTGCTGTCGTCGGCGGAGTATCTGATGCGTCTCGGCGCCAGCGAGGCGGTGACGACTACGGCGACGCGCATCAAGAGCAGCTCGCTGCGCATGGCTCGCATGGTCGACCAGCTGCTCAACCTCGCGCGCCTGCAAGGCGGCCGACTGCAATTGCAACCGAGGTCAATCGAACTGGCGACGCTCTGCAAGTCGGTGATCGACGAATTCGCCACCCATAAGGGCGCGGATCAGATCGTCTTTGTGAGCGAGGGCGATTCGGCTGGCCGCTGGGACAACGATCTGATGTGGCAGGCCATCTCGAACCTGATCAGCAATGCGCTGCATCACGGGGAGCCGGGTGGCAGCATCGTCGTGCGCGTCAACGCTGACACCGCCGAGCGGATTGTGCTGAGCGTGACGAACCGGGGCGTGATTCCCGCTGAGATCGTGCCGCACCTGTTCCAGGCATTCGGCGCCAGCAGCGTCGGCGGGCGGCCGCGAGAAGGGCTCGGACTCGGGCTGCACATCGTGCGCGAGATCGTCCATATGCATGGCGGCGAGGTCGGCGTGCAGTCGGATGAAACGCAGGGAACCGTCTTCGCGATCGAACTGCCGCGTACCGCGGTACGCGGGCGTGGCTCGCTGAGCGGACGGTAGGCCGTGGCGTAAAGCCGGCCGGTGATTCGGGTGGCATGTGCCGCTTACCCCAGCAACGCCTGTAGCGCCGCCCGCGCACTGTCGACAAAGGCCGAGGCTAGCGTCGATAGCGGCTGCGCGGCGGCGCTTGCCAAATAGAACTCGTCCGGCACCTCCGGCAGGAACGGCCGCACGGCGACGCGTCCAGCGGCATACGCGGCCGTCACCGGGTCGATCAACGCGACGCCCGCGCCATTGGCGACCAGTGAGACGATTGTCTGCGACAGTTGCGCTTCCACCGTCAACTGACGCGACACGCCGTGCTCGACAAAGATGCGGTCGATCGTGGTGCGTGCATCGAACCAACGGGGAAAGGAGACGAACGCGAGATATATCGTGCCGCGCATGAGCTGGAAGTGCTGGGCGAGACGCACGCGGAGGCGTTGCGCTTCCGGGTCGGCGTGCAGCTTCGACTGGGGACGCAGCAGCGTTGCAAGCGTCTGGATTGCCGGCGACGGCGCGGGCATCGGCGGCGCCAAGGTCGCCGAAAACGCGGGCGAACTGGCAGCGCTCGATATTGCCGCCGCGCTGCAGCGGATCGACACCGCGACTGTTTCACGGCTGGCGCCTTCGCATCTTCCATTATTTGCATATGCGCAATGATTGGTTCGCTTCCCACGGGGGTGTACTTATGCTGATCATCGCCCCGCGATGGTCCATCCGCTTGCGGCGGTACAACCCGTCACGAACTTGCGAAGGACACACATGGTTTCCTCAGAACATTCCACGCCCGACGCGCAGCTGGTCGACTCCAGCCGGCGCTCGCTTCTGAAGGCCGCAGCCGCTCTTGCCGTGGGGACGGGCGCCGTCATTGTCGGGGGCACAGGGGCGCTGCTGTCGAGTCAATCGGCATTTGCTCAGGGGAATTCGAAAACGCTGCGGATCGGTTTCCAGAAGTACGGTAACTTCGTTGTCCTGAAGGCGCGTAGCACGCTCGAGAAACGGCTCGCCCCGCAGGGTGTGGGCGTGCAGTGGCTGGAATTTCCAGCCGGACCGCAATTGCTCGAGGGGTTGAATGCGGGCGCGGTGGACGTCGGCACGGTCGGCGAAACGCCGCCCATCTTTGCGCAGGCCGGAGGTGTCGACTTCGTCTACATCGCCAACGAACCGCCTGCACCCAAAGGCGAAGCGCTCGTCGTGCAGCAGGACTCGCCGATCCGCACGGTTGCGGACCTGCGCGGCAAGAAGGTTGCGCTCAACCGGGGCTCGAACGTTCACTATCTGCTGGTCAAGGCATTGCAGCGCGCGGGCTTGACGTACACGGATATCCAGCCGGTCTATCTCACCCCCGCCGATGCACGCGCTGCTTTCGTCCAGCGCAGCGTCGACGCGTGGGTGATCTGGGATCCGTATCTGGCCGCCATCCAGCGCCAGGCTAATGCGCGCGTCCTGACCGACGGCGAAGGCCTCGTGCGCAACACCCAGTATTACGTTTCGTCGCGCAAGTTTGCCGACGCCCAGCCGCAAGTGCTGCATACGCTGCTCGACGAGCTGAACCAGGTGGACCAGTGGGCAAGCAAAAACATCCCCGCCGTGGCCGCCCAGTTGTCGCCGCTCGTCGGACTCGACGCGGCGACGCTCGAGCTGGCTCTGGGGCGCGCCGCTTACGGCGTGCAGCCGATTACCGATGCCGCGCTCGCGTATCAGCAGCAGATTGCCGACACGTTTACCGATCTAAAGCTGATTCCGAAGAAATTGAGCGTCGCGGATGCGCGCTGGAACCCCGTCGGCTGACGCCTTCGCAAGGCCTGCATGCGCACGACGGCTGCAGCAGGCCTACATTCCCTTGAACTGATCGGCGTACAGGCGGCTCACACTCAGCTTCGCGGGATGACCGCGCAGGCTGAGCGTGAGCTTGCCCGCATCGTCGCGTGACGCGCTCGCAATCATCTCGGCACGCACCACCGTGCCACGGTGAATCTGCCAGAACTGCTGCGGGTCGAGCTCGAGCAGCAGTTCCCGCAGTGACGTGCGGATCAGGTGCTCGCGCCCGGCCGTGATTACCCGGACGTATTTGTCCGCCGCCTCGAAGTACAAAACCTCGCTGACCGGAACCATCGTGATCGTGTTGCCGGCGCTCGCCTGGATCATGCGCAGCGGTGCGGCCGGTGCGCCTGCGCCAGCCTGGTGAGGCGCACCAGGCGCCCCAGGGGCGGCAGATATCCCCGCGCCGAATAGCGTGCGCAACTGATCGATCATCGGCGCCAACGCCAGCTCTCCACTTTGCGGTTGCGCACGCGCCTGCAACGTCGCTTGCAGCCGCTCGCAGGTTTTTGCCAGCCGTTCCGGTTGCAGGGGTTTGAGGACGTAGTCGAGCGCGGCGCGTTCGAAGGCGTGCAGCGCGTATTCGTCGTAAGCCGTGACGAAGACCAGCAGCGGCAGCGGGCGGCCCGCGTCCGGCCAGTCTTCGGCCAGCGCCTGTGCGGCTTCCAGACCACTCATGCCAGGCATGCGGATATCGAGGAACAGCACATCGGGCTGCAGCGCGAGACCCTGCTTGAGCGCGGACGCGCCATCGCCCACGCTTGCAACGAAGCGCAGTTCGGGCCACAAACGGCTCAGTTCGGCTTGCAGATTGGCGGCCAGCAAGGGCTCGTCTTCTGCGATCAGGGCGGTAGCGTGCATAAGAGATGAGTGAGTCATAAATTGGATGGGCGCTCAGGCGACGGGCAAGCGGACGACGGCGAGCGCGCCGCCGCGCCCGTCGCCCGGCGTTGTCAGCTCAAGGGATGCCGCGTCGCCGTACAGCGCGGCGAGCCGTTCGCGCACCTGCTGCATGCCGAAGCGGCTGCCGTGCGTCGCCGCGGCGCCAAGGCCCACGCCGGTGTCGCGCACGCTCAGCACGAGCGCGTGGCCGTCGCGCCGGGCGGCGATCTCGATCTGCCCGCCCGACACGCTCGGCTCAAGCCCATGCTTGATCGAATTCTCGACCAGCGGTTGCAGCAGCAGCGGCGGCACGGGCAGACCCCGCAGGTCGGCGGGCAGATCGAGCGTGCCGTGCAGGCGCGGTCCCATGCGGACCTGCATCAACTCGAGGTAATCGCTGATGCGTGCAAACTCCGCAGCCAGTGCGTGCGAGTTTGAGCGCGAGGCGTCGAGCGTGGCGCGCAGAAAGCCGTTCAGATGATCGAGCATTGCTTGTGCGCGCGGCGGGTCCTGGCCGATCAGCACGCGCAGGTTTGCAAGCGTGTTGAACAGCATGTGCGGCTCCAGTTGCGACACCAGCAGCTTGAGCTGGCTTTCCGCGGAGGTGCGCAGCGCGGCTTGCGCGCGCGCCTCGGTCGCGGCGAGTCGCCCGCGTGCGTAGAAAAAATAGGTGCAGCCAATCGCAATAGCGAGGGTAGGCGCGAGAGCAGGCAGTAGCGACTGCGCATAGCGCAGGAAGCCAAGCGGCGGATTATGGGTGCCGGTGAACAGGTCGCCAAGCGCATGCCCGGCGAGATAACCCACTACCGCCGACATCGCCACCCACGGCGCCATCAAGGCCCAGCCGGGCCAGCGCCGCTGGGGCACGAGGCGCTCGGGCGCGCTGCCGTGCGGGCCATCGGGAAGGCGCTGGAACGGTCGGCTCGAGAGGCCGTAACGCCCGGTTTCGATCAGGGCCTGAATGCAGAACGCGACGGTGAACGAGTAGATCAGATTGGAGACAAACGCCCCGTCCGACAACGGGCCGAACATGAACGTGCTCGCCAGCGCGACGAGGATCGTGATTCTCAGTTCACGCCAAAGCCATTTGAGAACGATGGGATACGGGGGCATGCGACCGTCCGGGATCAGGCGCTCGTCGAGCGGGATGGCAAGGAGGATGAGCGTACCACTCGCCACACGGCAAGGGTGCGGGCGAGGAATACGCCGCTAAACGCGCCGTAGGCGAGGCCGGCGAAGCCAGCGAAAGCTGCGTCGACGGCAAGGCCGGGGGTCATCGACAGTGCCACGCCGACAGCGAACTTGATCGCGAACAGCCCGAGCAGCAAGACGAGCGGCAGCCAGCTTCCCGGCATCAGCACGCTGCGCTCTTGCGGCAGCCAGCGAATCCCACTCCACACGCGCAGGGTCTGCGCTAGCAACAGCGTGACGGTCCCGCCGCCGACCCAGGCGATCAACGCCAGCGGTTGGCTCGAAAAGGCGGACGCGACACCGTACAGCGACAGGATCACCATCAGCAGGGGCAGCGAGGTGCTGCTGCGCCACGACCTGCGGCGCGGCAGCGTCTGCCTGAAGCCAATGACGGTCAGGGCGGCGAGTATGCCCCAGACCCAATGCGGCGTTTGCAGGAGAATGGAAGTGAACATGGCTGCGGGCTCCGTGTCTATCAACGAGGGATTCGATGACGCACATCTTCGGGCCGGTTTCTGCAAGGTTCGAGCGATTTGCGACAGAATGACAAGCTGTGGCGCGAAACGGCCTGGATTCGGCGCGAAATGTTTTCGCGCGGTTTTGGTGCGCCGGCTGCGTAGTCAGGCACACCGCGTGCACGCGGCCGTCACGCGACGCCGCCTGAAAGGCTATTAAGCTACATTGATGGCTGCCGTACAGTGGGGGCGGGGCAAAGGTCCTATCTTGGGAACGGGCTCCGCGTGCCGTATACCTGCCAGGAGAGGGGTTGCATCGACATGAGAAAGTGCTTTCCCAACGCGCTCGGCGCGCTGACCGCAATCGGCGCGCTACTCTATTCGCTCCCCGCCGTCTCACACGAACTCGACGCGCAGCTGGACTGTACCTCTAACGCGCACGCCTTCATCGCGGCGCTGCAAAGCGACCAGTTCATCGAAGCGCAACCGATGCATGTGGAAGCGAACTCCGTCAATGCGTTTCGCCCCACTCACGGCAGCGAACTGACGGCGTTCGGTTTTCGCGTCTACGCCGTGCTCGGTTACGCGCGCGACGACGAGTTGTTTCAGAAGGGAAAGGGCGAGGCGATGGCGGGCTCGCTGTATGGCGTGGTGGTGTTCGGGACGAGTGAGTCCGTTAAGGTGCATTTACACGACGCGGGCAGCGACGCGGCCGTGCATGAAGTCCTGCCGCTCATCATGACCGCCGTGCTGTGCAAGGCGAATTGAGGCGCCTGCGTCATGTGTCTGCCTCATGTGCCGGCATGAGGCGCCCGCGGCGACCGTCGAGCCTTGCTTCTGTCAGCGGCGGCAATCAGGCTCGTCGCTCGCGTACGCTGTCCGCCAGCGCGTCTCTGACCTCGCCGATCACGCCCCGCCAGCCTGCCCCGCGCTGGCGGAACAAAGACATGTCTTTTGGGTACCACGGCGACTGAGCACCGCTACGATGCCAGCGCCAGTCGACGCCCTGACGCGGCAGCATCAGCCAGCAGGCCACGCCGAGCGCGCCCGCCAGATGAGCGACGGCGGTATCGACGCAGATGACGAGATTCAGTTGCCCGACGATGGCGGCGGTATCGCCGAAATCGCGGATCTCGTCGCCGAGGCATACAAGCGGCTGCCCGGCCGCGCATTTCCGCGCCTCGGCCTCGGCGCCACCTACCTGCAAGCTGATAAAACGCACGCCGCTTACCGACCACAAAGGCTGCAGCGCGGAAAAATGGGGTAACGAGCGTTCGGCGTCGTTATCGTGTTCAGGGTTGCCCTTCCAGACGAGTCCCACGCGTAAGCCGTCGGCGGGCAGCCGGGCTCGCCACGTCTCGAAGCGGTTGGTGAAGACCCCCACGTATGGAATCCGCGCCGGAACCGACCCGAGCGTCGTGCCGAAGCGGTAAGGCAGGCTCAGCAAGGAATCCCAGTAGTCGTGAACCTGCAAACCTTGCGGGTCGGTGATCAGCGCATCGATACCTTGCACAGTGCGCAGAAGCGGGACGAGTGCCGGTTTGCAGATCACGGAGAGCTTCGCGAGACCGCGCGCCTTGAGCAGGCTCACGTAGCGGACAAACTGGATCGTGTCGCCGTAGCCTTGCTCGGGCAGGAGTAACAACGTCTTGCCGCGCAGGTCTTCGCCGTTCCAGCGCGCGAACGGCAAGGCACCGTGCTCACGGAATACCTGGGAACGTGCTTCGTAATGGGCCCAGCCTTCCGCATAACGCCCCGCCGCCAGCAACAGGAGCCCGTAGTTGTAGCGGGCTTCGGCGCAAGCGGGGTCCAGTTCGAGCGCGCGGCGATATTCGGCTTCGGCCGCCTCGTATTGCAGAATGCTTTCGAAAGTGTCTGCCAGATTGGCGCGGACCTGCGCCGAATCCGGCATCCATGCTAGCGCATGACGATAGTGATCCACAGCGTCGGTAAAGCGCCCGGACGTGCGCAGCAGATTCGCCAGGTTGTTGTGGGCGATGCCTTTGTGATCGTCGGCTTCGATCAACGCTCGGTACAGGCGTTCGGCGTCGGCAAGATCGCCTCGTTCCTGTGCATCGAGTGCAGCCTGAACAACCTGAAGCTCCGTATTTAACACGTGACGCGGGCGCGGCTGGCTCATCGGACGGTGTGGTTCTTATCGAAGCGGCGCAAGCATGTGGGACCGACTCGTCGTCAGTCGCCGCGCTTGAGCTGCCTTAGACGCCAGATCAGACTGGAGGTATCGAAACGATTGCCGCCCAGGTTCTGCACGTCGCCATAGAACTGATCGACCAGCGCCGTAACCGGCAACGCGGCGCCGTTGCGCTTCGCTTCATCAAGGCAGAAGCCGAGGTCCTTGCGCATCCAGTCCACCGCGAAGCCGTAGTCGAACTTGCCTTCGATCATCGTTTTGCCGCGGTTGTCCATCTGCCAGCTGGCGGCGGCGCCCTTGCCGATCACTTCCAGCACGAGCGGCATGTTGAGCCCGGCGGATTCGCCGAAGTTGATCGCCTCGGACAGACCCTGTACCACTCCGGCGATACAGATCTGATTGACCATTTTCGCCAGTTGCCCGGCGCCAGCAGGGCCGATCAGCGTGACGGCCGCGGCATAGTGCCTGAGCGTGACAGCGGCATGCTCGAAGTCCTTCGCAGCGCCGCCGCACATGATGGTCAGCTTGCCGTTTTGCGCGCCGGCCTGACCGCCCGAGACGGGGGCGTCGATGAACTGCAGACCCTGTTCGCTGGCAATTGCCGCCAGTTCACGCGCGACATTCGCCGAAGCGGTTGTATGGTCGACGAAGGTCGTGCCGTGCTTCATACCCGCAAAGGCGCCGTCGTCGCCGAGCGTAACGCTGCGCAGGTCGTCGTCATTGCCGACGCAGGCGAGCACGAGTTCGGCGCCGTCCACCGCTTCCCGCGGCGTGCGGGCTGCGCGGCCACCGTACTCGGTGACCCATTGTTCCGCTTTGGAAAAGGTGCGGTTATAGACGGTGACGTCGAGACCGGCTTTGGCCAGATGTCCGGCCATGGGATATCCCATGACACCCAGGCCGAGAAACGCAACACGACGTTTGGCGTCGCTGGAAGACGAAGTGGCGGAATTACTCACTGCACGGCTCCTTCAAGTGGGGCTGGTTGGGGTTGGCTGAAAATCCATTATGGCAGCGATACCGGCGCGGTGCAGGCCGGCTGACAACGGATCGGGCGCCTGAAACTATCGGCGCACACGATACATTGGATATCGAATAGCGATTTTTCTTTTACATCCATCGGTCATACGATGCATGGATAGGTCGCCGTCGTCCACGATGGGCGCGGCGGATGGGATGAAGCGGGACTCACGCGGTTGGCAAGGCAGGAGGAGGGATCCATGGAACATCACGCGCGCACGCAGAATGAGAAACTCGAAGTCAAAACCACGACCTGCTACATGTGTGCGTGCCGCTGCGGCATCCGTGTGCATCTGCGCGAAGGCGAGGTGCGTTATATCGACGGCAACCCCGACCATCCGCTCAACCAGGGTGTGATCTGCGCGAAAGGTTCGTCGGGGATCATGAAGCAGTACTCGCCCGCACGCCTGACCCAGCCGTTGATGCGCAAGGCCGGCGCGGAGCGCGGCAGCGCGCAGTTCGAACCGGTCTCGTGGGAAGTGGCGTTCGCGACGCTCGAAAAACGCCTCGCCCATCTGCGAGCCACCGATCCGAAGAAGTTCGCGTTGTTTACCGGCCGTGACCAGATGCAGGCGCTCACCGGGCTGTTCGCCAAACAGTTCGGCACGCCCAACTACGCGGCGCACGGCGGCTTCTGTTCGTCCAACATGGCCGCGGGCATGATCTATACGATTGGCGGCTCGTTCTGGGAATTCGGCGGCCCGGATCTCGATAGCGCCAAGCTGTTTTTCATGATCGGTACCGCCGAGGACCATCACTCGAATCCGCTGAAGATCGCGCTCTCGAAGTTCAAGCGCGCCGGCGGCCGTTTCATCGCCATCAACCCGATTCGCACCGGGTACGCGGCGATTGCCGACGAGTGGGTGCCGATCCGCCCCGGCACGGACGGCGCGCTCTTTATGGCGCTGATTCATGAACTGCTCAAAACGGACTCGTACGACCGCGAGTTCGTCACGCGGTACACCAACGCCGCCGAACTGCTCGACATGAATGCCGATAGCGACGCGTTTGGTTTGTTCGTACGCGAACCGGGCCTGCCCGAACTCAATCCGCTATTTCCGCAAAACCACCTGTGGTGGGATCGCAAGACCCAGCGCGCCGTGCGTCATCACACGCCGGGCGCGGAACCTGCCCTTGAGGGCCGTTTTACGCTCGACGACGGCACGCCGGTCACGCCGTCGTTTGCGTTGTTGCGCGAACGGGTGGCCGAGAGCACGCCGGAGTGGGCATCCGATATCACCGGCATTCCCGCCGACACGATCCGACGCCTTGCGCGCGAAATGGCGGACGCGGCGCGCGACCACAAGATCACCTTGCCGATCCAGTGGACCGACGCATGGGGCCAAGCCCACGATACGGTTACCGGCAACCCGATCGCCTTTCACGCGATGCGTGGGCTTGCGGCCCATTCAAACGGCTTTCAATCGATCCGCGCGCTGGCGGTGCTGATGTCCTTGCTCGGCACGATCGACCGGCCAGGCGGCTTCAGGCACAAGTCGCCGTATCCGCGGGCGGTTCCGCCCTCGGCCAAGCCGCCGAACCACCCGGACGCCGTGCAGCCGAATACGCCGCTCGCCAACGGCCCGCTCGGCTGGCCGGCCGCACCCGAGGACCTGTTCATCGATGACGCCGGCGAATCCGTGCGGATCGACAAGGCGTTCTCGTGGGAGTACCCGCTCGCCGTGCACGGGCTGATGCATAGCGTGATCACCAACGCATGGCGCGGCGATCCTTACCCGATCGATACGCTGCTGATTTTCATGGCCAACATGGCGTGGAACTCCTCGATGAACACGGTCGAAGTCCGCAAGATGCTCGCGGACAAACACGAGAACGGCGAATACAAGATTCCGTTCCTGGTGGTCTGCGACGCGTTCCAGTCGGAGATGACCGCCTTCGCCGATCTGATCCTGCCGGACACGACCTATCTGGAGCGGCACGACGCAATGTCCATGCTCGACCGGCCGATCTCCGAGTTCGACGGTCCGGTGGATTCGGTGCGGGTGCCGGTCGTACCGCCGACCGGCGAATGCAAACCGTTCCAGGAAGTGCTGATCGAACTGGCAAGCCGCCTGAAGCTGCCGGCGTTCACCACAAAAGAGGGCGCGCGCAAGTTCCGCGACTATCCGGACTTCGTCGTCAACTTCCAGACCGCACCGGATTCGGGCGTGGGCTTTCTGATTGGCTGGCGCGGCAAGGACGGCGACAAGGCGCTGGTGGGTGAGCCGAATCCGCAGCAGTGGGAGCAGTACGCCAGCCACAATTGCGTGTTTCATTACACGCTGCCGGAGCCGCTGCAATACATGCGCGGCGTCAACGGTCCGTATCTGAAGTGGGCGGTGGAAAACGGTTTTCGCAAGTTCGACACGCCGATCATGATCCAGCTTTACTCGGATGTGATGCAGAAGTTCCGGCTCGCTGCGCAGGGCAAAACGTCGGGGCGTCAACCACCTGATCATCTGCGCGAGCGCGTGGCGCGCTATTTCGATCCGCTGCCGTTCTGGTACGAGCCGCTCGAACGCGCCGCTACCGACCGCACGCGCTTCCCCCTGGCTGCCGTCACACAACGTCCCATGGCGATGTATCACTCATGGGACTCGCAGAACGCCTGGCTGCGGCAGATTCACGGCGAGAACTATCTGTTTATGAATCCGTTGATGGCGCGTGAGAACGGTATCGAGGACGGTGGCTGGATCTACGTCGAATCTCCGTGGGGCAAAGTGCGCTGCATGGCGCGCTATAGCGAGGCAGTGGAGCCGGGCACGGTGTGGACATGGAATGCGATCGGCAAGGCCGCCGGTGCGTGGAACCTCGGGCCGGATGCCAACGAGTCGCAGCGCGGCTTTCTGCTCAACCACCTGATCACGGACGAACTGCCCGGTGTGACGCCAGGTCACGCGCGCACGTCGAACTCGGATCCGATTACCGGGCAGGCGGCCTGGTATGACGTGCGTGTGCGCGTCTATCCGGCTGAGGCCGACGCAGACCATACATTGCCGCAGTTCGCACCCATGCAGACACTACCCGGCTCGACCGGCGTCCTGCATCGCATCGTTCAGACCTACTTCGCAGGACGCGGCGAATTTGCTGCGCGCCTGAGCGGCGCCAGCAAACAGAAATGACGAGGAGCATTCAATGACCCAGATGGCGCTCGTAATTGATCTGAACGTCTGCGTGGGCTGCCACGCGTGCGTGACGAGCTGCAAGGAATGGAATACGTCCGGCGAGGCCGGCAGTCTGGCCGATTTTCGGCCGTATGACGCCGATCCGTCCGGCACGTTCTTCAACCGCGTGCAGACCTTCGAGGCCGGCGAGTTTCCGCTCACCGACACCATTCATTTTCCGAAGTCGTGTCTGCACTGCGAGGACCCGCCGTGCGTGCCGGTGTGTCCGACCGGCGCGAGCTACAAGCGCAAGGAAGACGGACTCGTGCTGGTTGACTTCGATAAGTGTATCGGCTGCAAATACTGCGCGTGGGCCTGTCCGTACGGCGCACGCGAGCTCGACGAAGAGCGCAAGGAGATGACCAAGTGCACGCTGTGCGCGGACCGCATCCATAACGAGGCGCTGCCCAAACGCGATCGCAAACCCGCCTGCGTGCTGGCATGTCCGACTTCGGCACGCCTCTTTGGCGATATTCACGATCCGGACTCGGTGGTGTCGCAGGCGATTCGCGAGCGGGGCGGCTATCAATTGATGCCGGAGTGGGATACGAAGCCTGCCAATCACTATTTGCCGCGCCAGAAGACGGCGTCGTGTGGCGGCGAGTCCTGTTCGTGCAAGTCGCAGGACACGGCCGATGCTTTGGTTGCGGATGCAACCATACCGGCTGCCGCTGCCGCTGCGTCCACGCCGCACCCACAGCTTCACGCCGAGCGGCGCGGTGCCGTCTCCGGCATGCTCGACCGCGTGTTCAATATTCTGAGTCTGGGGAGGGGTGCATGAAGCCCGCATTTTCCGTGGTGTTTCTGACCACACTGAGCGGTGCAGGGCAGGGTCTTTTGATCGCACTGTTCGGCGTTGAACTGGCCGTGCGCCTCGGATTCATCGCCGCCAGTTCCGCACCGCCGCAGATGTTCTTTGTGTTGGGCGGGGCGCTCACAGTCGTGCTCGGCGGCCTCGGACTGCTGGCCTCGTTTTTCCACCTCGGTCATCCTGAACGCGCGTGGCGGGCCATTGCGATGTGGCGTACCTCGTGGCTTTCGCGTGAATGTCTGGCGCTGCCCGCGTTTCTTGCCTGTGCGTTTGCGTATGGCGTCGCGCACTGGTTCGGCTCGCCGTGGTCGCTCGCAATCGGCGCGCTCGGCGTACTCGCGAGTGCCGTGTTGTTCCTGTGTACCTCGATGATCTACGCGTGCCTGCGTTTCCTGCAGGAATGGGCCACGCCGCTGACCATGGTCAACTTTGTGCTGCTCGGCTGCGCGTCCGGGTTCACGCTCGCGACGGCCTGCGCCGCGTGGTTCGCGCCGGCGCTAGTGACGGGGCTCGCTGTGTGCGCGGGTGTGCTGACGCTGGCAGGCTGTACAAGCCGTGTGGCGTCACTAGTGCGCAATGCGCGGCTGCGGCCGAAATCGACCGTGCAGAGCGCAACGGGGATCAAGTCGGCGAAGCTGGAGCAGAAGTCACGCGGCTTCACCGCAGGGGCTTTTAATCTGCGTGAGTTCTTTCACGGCAAAACGCCGCAAACGCTGCAACGGATCAAGTGGACGTTTCTCGTTGGTGCATTTGCGGTACCGCTCGTGTTGATTGCGCTGGGCGGCAGCGTGCCGTCGATCGTCGCGTCTTTCTGGCTGCTGTGTGCCGCGTGCGCCGTGCAGTACGCTGGGCTCGTGGCAGAGCGCTGGTTTTTCTTTGCTGAAGCACGGCATCCGCAGAATCTGTATTATCGGCAGGCTTCGTGATTCACTGCGATTGCCACAGAGTGAGCCGGACGTGACGCGTGATTCTGATGCCTGAATCCTGACGCCGCGGAATAGGCCGCCCCCGCCTGAAAGCTACGCAAGCCGTCCCATCTCCGGTTGCGCGAGGTGCAGGACGTCATACACTTCGCCGCCTCGCGCCGGATCGGCCGGCGCTGACGAGACGGTAAACCGGGTCAGCTTCCACGCGTGGAGATCGAGCGCGGCCCACACGGCCACTGTGTCGGGTCGCGCCGCGATCTCCCGATTGCGTTCAACTTCGCCGTTGTACAAAGCCGCACGATCCGTTCCGGCGGGCAGTACACGTTCGTCGCGATAGATCGACAGCGCTTGCTTCGCGCTGCCGCGACGGGCGTCGAGTGGCAACCACGTTTCAATTTGCGGACGGCCGAACGAATCGATCACTGCCTGGAACCGCTCGCCCATCAGGAAACGGACCGCCGCGTCCGAGTCGAACCACAAATAGATGGAGGCGTAAACGTTACCTGCCGCCCCGTGACGGTTACGCTGCTGTGTGGCGAACAGCTTGCAAACGAGGCCTTCGGTGTCATTCCACAGCGGCCCGCGCTCCGCAACGCGCCGGCGGATGATCTCCATGTCGTAGTCGGTGGGCAACCGGTGTGAATACTGCATTGCGAACATGCCATTCTCCGTAGGTTGAGCGAACGACCTGTAGTTTGCGCGCAAGCAGGCTTCCGGTGAAGGCCGGCGTCGAGATAGCTGTGATGAGCGGAACGAATTGCACGGATCCGGTCACTGACCGGCGTTTGGCGGATTCGTCGCTGGCTGCGTGCCCTGCGCCCCGGACTGCGCCGAACCATTCATTGCCGGACCATAGCTGCTCGCGTTCCCCTGGGCCGCCCGCTGTTGCGCTCCCCCACACGTGCTTCAGCGGCCTGGATGTCTCGTGGATAGCTGGAATCGTTGTGGTTTACCCCGGTCCATCGCGACGCAACCGCGTCCCGGCGCGTTCATATCGTCTCGCTGAATCCGGCAATAGCGCTCACGCGTATTGCGTTGCCGCCACCGGAAGACTACTTTTCGACAGCTACGAAAACGAGAGTTGCTTAAACGTTCCGCACGAAGACAATCAAGGAGACAAGCTGGGCTTCCTGCAACCCTGCCGATCAATGTCGGCAATACCGCTTTCATGCTGCTGTGTGCGAGCCTCGTCATGCTGATGACGCCCGGGCTCGAGTTCTTCTACGGCGGTCTGGTAGAACGCAAGAATGTGCTGTCGATCATGATGCAGAGTTTCATTTCTCTGGCATGGACGACGGTGCTCTGGTTCGCCTTCGGCTACTCGATGTGTTTCGGGCCGACCTGGAACGGCATCATCGGCGACCCGACTTACTACGCATTCCTGCATGGTGTGACGTTGCAGACCATGTACACGGGCAACGACGCGGGCATTCCGATGGTGGTCCATGTTGCGTATCAAATGATGTTCGCCATCATCACGCCTGCGCTGATCACCGGCGCCTTTACCAACCGCGTGACCTTCAAGGCCTATTTCCTGTTCCTGACCGGTTGGCTCGTCCTTGTGTACTTCCCGTTCGTGCACATGGTTTGGAGTCCGGATGGACTGTTTGCGAAATGGGGTGTGCTCGACTATGCCGGCGGGATCGTGGTGCACAACACGGCGGGCTTCGCTGCGCTCGCCTCGGTACTGTATGTAGGACGCCGTCGCGTGATGTCGCACAAGCCGCACAATGTACCGCTGATCGCGTTGGGCACGGGCTTGCTGTGGTTCGGCTGGTATGGCTTTAACGCGGGCTCCGAGTTGCGCGTCGATGCGGTGACCGCTTCGTCGTTTCTCAACACGGATATTGCCGCTTCGTTTGCGGCCGTGACGTGGTTGCTGATTGAATGGCTCAATGCCCGGCAGCCCAAGTTCATTGGCCTGTTGACCGGCTCAGTCGCGGGTCTTGCGACGATCACTCCCGCTGCGGGCTATGTGTCGCTGAGCACGGCGGCGGTGATCGGGATTGCTGCGGGCCTGATCTGCTATTACGCGGTCGCCTTGAAAAACCGTCTTGGTCTCGACGATGCGCTCGACGTATGGGGCGTGCACGGCGTGGGCGGTCTGACCGGCACCGTGCTGCTCGGCGTGTTTGCGTCGAAAGCATGGAATCCTAATGGAGCGGACGGACTCTTGCTGGGTGGCGGGGCGTTCTTCGTTAAGCAGTGCGTGGCCGTCGTCGTCTCCGGCGTGTGGGCCTTCGTGTTTACGTGGGCGATGCTGTGGTTGATCGATCGGGTAACGGCGGTCAAGCTCGATGCGGCTGCGGAGCAGCGCGGGCTTGATACGGAGCTGCATGGTGAGGCGGCTTATCTGGATGCGTGAGGGGGAGGCCGGATTGGTGGCACGGTGCGCTGTGCCCGCCGTTGCTAAAACAACTCTTTCTGCCCCGTCATCAACCCAGAAAAATCATCGTTCAAAAACGGCAGAATCGCATCCGCCACAGGCTGTAACTGCCGCGTCAGATAGTGATCGTAGTCAATCGCCGAGCGCTTCGTCTCCAGCGGCTCGGGCCCAGCCACCGTCATCACATAGGTAATCCAGCCGCCGTTCTGATACTGCAAGGGCCGCCCCTGTTGCCGGTTGAACTCATCGGCCATGCGGGCGGCACGCGCATGCGGCGGCACATTGCGCTGATAGTCGTCGAGGTTGCGACGCAACCTGCGCCGGTACACCAGCAGCTCGTCGAATTCACCACTCAAGGTGCGCTCGACATAGTCACGCACATAGTCCTGATACGGCTCCTGTTTGAAGATACGCAGATAAAGCTGCCGCTGGAATTGCTGAGCGAGCGGCGTCCAGTCGGTGCGTACCGTCTCAAGGCCCTTGTAGACCATGTCCTCGCTGCCATCGGATTTGATCACAAGTCCCGCATAACGTTTCTTGCTGCCTTGCTCGGCGCCGCGGATGGTGGGCATCAGAAAGCGCCGGTAGTGCGTTTCGAACTGCAACTCCAGCGCACTCGCGAGCCCGAATGTCTGCTGCAGGTGCTCGCGCCACCATTCATTGACATATTTGACCAGCGCACGGCCGATATGCGACGCCTGCTCCTCGGTGCGTGCCCGCTTGAGCCACACGAAGGTGGAATCGGTATCGCCGTATATGACCTGGTAGCCTCTGGCCTCGATCAGCTCGCGCGTGCGGTGCATGATCTCGTGGCCGCGCATGGTAATGGACGACGCGAGGCGTGGATCGAAGAAACGGCAGCCGCTTGATCCCAGCACGCCGTAGAACGAGTTCATGATGATCTTCAGCGCCTGCGACAGCGGTTTGTTCTGTTGCCGCTTGGCCGCCTCGCGCCCTTGCCAGATCTGACCGACGATGGCGGGCAGGCTGTGCTTGCTGCGCGAGAAACGGGCGCCGCGAAAACCGGCGACGGACGTGCTCTCGTCCGGATCGCGCATCCCTTCGATAAGTCCCACTGGATCGATCAGAAAGGTGCGGATGATGGAAGGGTAGAGGCTCTTATAGTCCAGCACCAGGACCGAGTCGTACAGCCCGGGCTGCGAATCCATCACGAAGCCACCCGGGCTCGCTTCCTCCGCCATATCGCCAAGGTTCGGCGCCACATAGCCCTGACGGTGCATCAGCGGCATATAGAGGTGGGTAAAAGCCGCGACGGAACCACCGCTTCGGTCCGCGGCGAGACCGGTGACGGTGGCGCGCTCCAGCAAAAAGGTCAGAAGTTCGGTTTTGACGAAGATCCGCGTAACCAGTTCGCAGTCCTTCAGGTTGTAGCGTGCGAGGGCCGGCTTGTCTTCGGCGAAGCGGCGGTCGATTTCCGCCATGCGCTGATACGGGTTCTCGATGGCTTTGCCTTCGCCCAACAGTTCTTGCGCAACGTATTCAAGGCTGAAACTCGGAAAGCTCCAGGTGGCCGAGCGCAGCGCCTCGATCCCATCAATAATGAGCCGTCCAGCGGCAGCCGCGAAAAAGTGGTTCTGTTTGCCACCGTGCTCGCGCCACTCCATTACGTCGCCGCCGCGGCCCAGACGCAACGGAACCGCGTAACGCTGCGAATGCTCCTGCAGGACGCGCAGATCGAACTGCACGAGATTCCAGCCGATGATCGCATCGGGATCGTGGCGTTCCAGCCACGCATTGAGCTTCTCGAGCAGCAGCGGGCGGGTCTCGCAATATTCCAGATCGAAGTCGATTCCGCTAGCGTCGCCATTAGCCGGCCCCAGCATATAGACTTGACGCTGCCCGCAGCCTTCCAGCGCGATGGAGTACAACTCGCCATGCGCGGTGGTTTCGATATCGAGCGAGACAAGTTTCAACGCCGGGCGGTACGCCGTAGCGGGCTTCATCTCGCCGTTGAGCCAGCGGCCTTCGCCATCCGCCTGGCCGCTGAAGCAGGCCGGCGCGGTGATGAAGCGCTCCATCAGGTACCGTTCAGGCGGGCGGATATCGGCTTCGTAGACGTTGACGCCGTACTCCTTCAACAGCTTTTCGAGCTTCAGCAACTGGCGGTACTGCTTGCAATACAGCCCGAGGACGGGGCGCTGATGAAAATCGGTCAGCGCGAGGGGGCGAAGTTCGAACTGGCGTTCGTTGCGCAATACCGCGTCGGCCCGCTCGCGCTGCTCAGCCGGAATGAACGCCACGGAGGTCTGGGGCGGCAGGCGCAGATGTTGCGGCCCGCTGTCGGTGGCCAGCCAAAAGTCGACTTCTGTGCCAGCAGGCGTGTCACGCCAATGTCGAGTCAGAAGAAAACCCTGCTGTTGTGGAACCACTGCAACCCTTTATGAACCGTTACGAACTATCGGGTTATTTTACTGGTCAATTCAACCGGGGCGTCGTGCTGACGCCTTACAGATAGCCTTCGGCAACCCCGCTGCGAGACGCCGCAACGGTAGGGGTAAGTGTCGTATCAACCCCTCAAAGCCATGCCTGGCGTGCTTCCGTCGTCCAAGACGCGGTAGGATAAGGGCTCGCGGCGGGCGCCCCAGTGGCGTCTCAGTGCCCTCGAATGGGGCTTCTGGCGCCCGGAATGTGAGCCGTCAAGGCGTGTGGCGACGCCATCCGGGCAGGCATTCACGATGCCGCGGGTTTGCGCAGAAGCGCCTGAATGAGGTAGGGTGGCGGGTCTGGCGCCGTTTAAGGGGTGCCGGTTCTATCAAATACAGAAAGGATGTGCAATGAACAAGCAGGAACTGATTGACGCAGTTGCGGCTGCGACGGGCGAAAGCAAGACGGCCACCGGCAAGTCGATCGACGCGATCATCGAAGCGGTGACGAAGGCGGTATCTCAAGGAGAAACCGTTCAGTTGATCGGCTTTGGAGCGTTCTCGACCGGCGCCCGCGCTGCGCGCGTTGGCCGTAACCCGTCAACCGGCGCGGAAATCCAGATCGCTGCGGCCAAGACGGTGAAGTTCACTGCCGGCAAGGCATTCAAGGACGCGGTAAACGCCTCCTGATCGCCTCGTCGATCCCGCGCAGCCCCCACCCCTCCGGGGAGGCGCTGCGTGGCGCTTACGGACTCTCAGCGCCGCCTGGCTGGCGCGGCGAGCCTGTTTCCGGCCTACCCGCGTAACCCGACAACCGGGCTGGCGGGCAGCCGGGTCTTGATGTGAGGAACTCACCATGTACATCGCGATGAATCGTTTCAAAGTCGCTCTCGGCTCGGAGAGCGCGTTCGAAACGCTTTGGACCAGTCGTGACACGCATCTGAAAGAGGTGCCGGGCTTCATCGAATTTAATCTGCTGAGAGGGCCGCAGAAAGAAGACCATGTGCTGTATTCGAGTCACACGGTCTGGGCCGATCATGCGGCCTTCGAACTCTGGACGACCTCGGACGCATTCCGTGCGGCGCACCGCAATGCCGGGGGTGAAACCCGCTCGCTCTATCTCGGACATCCCGAATTCGAGGGTTTCGAGGTGATTCAGACGGTCAAATGAGCGCTCGAATAAGCGCGCGACATCAGTCTCCGGTCAGCGCCACCTGATTCTTGCCGTCGCGCTTCGCCTTATACAACGCAAGATCCGCTGCTTCGATCAGCGACGTCATCGGCGAGTCGGCAGTGGGTATCAGCGACGCTCCGCCGATGCTGATCGTCACGTATTGCCCCGTCGACGAGTTCGCGTGCGGCACCTGCAGGGCCTCCACTTCGGTGCGGATCTTTTCGGCTAGCGTGCGCACGCCTTCGAGTGGCGTGCCTGGCAGCACGACCGCAAACTCCTCGCCGCCGAAACGCGCGGCGAGATCGCCTGGCCGACCAAGGCAGCGTTCCACCGTCGCGGCAATCCGCTTGAGCACTTCGTCGCCGGCTACATGGCCGTAGGTGTCGTTATACAGCTTGAAATTGTCGACATCGATCATCAACAGCGACATTTCCGCCTTGTCACGCGTGCCGCGCCGCCATTCGGCGCTCAGGTACTCGTCGAGGTAACGCCGGTTCGACAGGCCAGTCAGGCCGTCCGAGTGCGTCAAACGACGCAGTTCGAGATTGGCTTCGAGCAGTTGCTGTTGCGACTGGCGCAGCGCCCGGTAGGCCTCGTCGCGCTGCAGCAGGTTGATGTATGAACGCGAGTGGTAGCGGATCCGCGCCACCAGTTCGATGCGATCCGGCAGTTTGACGAGGTAATCGTTCGCCCCTGCAGCGAAGGCCGCGCTTTTGATGACGGGCTCCTCCTTGGTCGACAGGACAATGATCGGCACGTCGCGGATGGACGGCGTCGCGCGATAGGCCTTGACGAGCGTCAGCCCGTCGATGCCGGGCATCACGAGATCCTGCAGGATGACCGTCGGCCGGGTGTGCACGGCGGCCCGCATCGCTTCGTCGGCGCGCGAGCAGTAGTGAAGGTCGATGCCGTCTTCCGCAGAAAGGGCCTGACGCACAGCCTCGGCGACGATCGCCTGATCGTCGACCAGCAACACCATCACCGGCTGATCGGCCGGAGCAAGCGTCTGCAGCGCTGCCCGTGCCGCTTCGAGCGTCGCGTCGGCGCCGTCCTGCGTGTGGGCTCGCTGGTCAGGCGAGCCAGTTTGATCAATTGCCATTTTCGTACCTGTTTCGGAAACGCGCGTCTCGCGCGTTATGCCATTCGTGTCTAATCTTTCGTTCATTGTTTGACGTTCGCCACCAGTTCAGCGGCAATACTGCTGAGCGGCAGGATCCGGCGTGCTGCGTCGAGCGCAGCGGCGGCCTTCGGCATGCCGTAGACCGCCGAACTCGCTTCGTCCTGGGCGATCGTCCGGTAGCCCTTGGCGCGCATCGCCTTCAGGCCGATCGCGCCGTCACGGCCCATGCCGGTCAGCAACACGCCGATGGCGTCGCCGCGCCAGTGCTCCACCACGCTGTGAAAGAACACGTCAACGGAGGGACGATAGGGCGTGCTCGCCGGCTCGGACGTGTAATCGAGCGAGCCGGTACGTGTCATATACAGATGGTCGTTGGTTGCGGCGAGCAAAGCCTCGCCCGCTTTGGGCGTGTCGCCGCTTACGGCCACCCGCACCGTCAGTTCGGTCTGACCGTCGAGCCATTGCGCCATGCCCTCGGCGAACGCCTTGTCGACGTGCTGCACCATCACAATCGCTGCGCCAAAGTCCGCCGGCAGTTTGCCGAGTATGGCGGCCAGCGCCCCCGGGCCGCCGGCCGAGGCGCCGATCGCAATCAGCGGGGCGGTGCCGCGTGGCACGATGGCAGTGGGCCGGGGCGGCGGCGCGACCGCGGGCTTCTCGAGCAGGCGGCCAATCTGGTCGATTTTGGCGAGCAACGGTTGCGACGAGTCGACTAGCCGGTTGTCGGCGAGGGTCGGCGTGTCGACTGCATCGAGCGCGCCGGCGGCCATCGCCTCGTAGACGCGCCACGCGTTCGCGCCGACGCTGCTCGTCACGACGAGGATGGCGCAGGGCGCGCGGGCCATGATGCGGCGGGTCGCCTCGACACCGTCGAACTTCGGCATGATCAGGTCCATCAGCACGACATCAGGCGGCTGCGCGATGCAGAAATCCACCGCCTGGGCGCCGTCAGTGGCCACCCATAGCACGCGATGCTCCGGCCGCAAGGCGATCGCGCGGCGCATGGCCTCGACCGCAAGCGGCAAGTCGTTGACGATGCCGATGTTCATGTGTGCGCTTCTCCGATCAGGTCGTGCACTGCATCGAGCAGCGCTTCGTCGTGAAAGCTACCCTTTGCCAGATAATAGTCGGCGCCGGCATCGAGCCCGCGGCGGCGATCCTCGTCGCGATCCTTGTACGATACGATCATCACCGGCACTGTTTTAAGCAGCGCGTCGCGCTTGATCAGCGTGACAAGTTCGATGCCGTCCATGCGCGGCATGTCGATGTCAGTGACGACCAGATCGAAATGCGTGCTGCGCAGCGCGTTCCAGCCGTCCATACCGTCCACCGCGATCGTCACTGTATAGCCGCGCTTTTCCAGCAGTTTGCGTTCGAGTTCGCGCACCGTCAGCGAGTCTTCGACCACGAGGACATGTTTGCGCGTCCGGGCCGCGATGCCCTGGGCGCGCTGCACCTTGTCGAGCTGTCCGCCGCGCACGAGCTTGTCGACCGAGCGTAGCAGGTCTTCGATGTCGATGATCAGCACTGCTTCGCCGTTTTCCATCAGCGCGCCGGCCGCGATGTCCTTGACTTTGCCGAGCCGGCTGTCGAGCGGCTGCACCACCAGCATGCGCTCGCCGAGGAAACGGTCCACCGCTACGCCATAGGTGCCACGCTCGTCACCGATGACCACCACCGCGACATTGGTGCGTGTCTCGTCCGGCGCGTCGGTGCCGAGCAACTGATGCGCGGTGACGAGTCCCACGGGCCGACCGTCGAAGGCGAAATGTTGTTGTCCTTCGAGCATGTCGATCTCACCACGGGCCAGTTCGAGC
>Ga0116109_1000053_pt1 | contig 31391 bp, 25 predicted proteins | sample June2015DPH_8_10_2_FD_89718 | JGI IMG/M metagenome (GOLD analysis project Ga0116109, IMG submission 89718) | Peatland microbial communities from SPRUCE experiment site at the Marcell Experimental Forest, Minnesota, USA - June2015DPH_8_10 | ecosystem: Environmental > Terrestrial > Soil > Wetlands... | reverse complement strand
GGAGCCTACCGGTGCTGACAATCCTTTGTTGTCGCTGCCGAATGTGATCGCCACACCGCATATCGCGTGGCTTACGCCGCAAACGCTCGAGCGGAGTATCGGCGTGATCGTCGAGAACTGCCGAAGACTGCGCGATGGCGAACCATTATTGAATCAGGTTTAGCTGAGAACGGACGGGAACGGGTACGCCCGCTTCCGGTTTAGTTCGTGATGGACCAAAGAGTCGATTTGTATTAAATATATAGTAGTGCAAATGAAAATAAAATAGTAAGATTCATGAATATTTCAATCGAAAAATCCTCATCGTCCACCTGTCATCCCGTCAATCCCCACCTTTTTCTGCTTACTCTGCGTCGTTTCGCGGAGGCGACGTTTCCGGCATTACGTCATATTTTGCAACGCTCATTTGAATGGCGAAGGTATTAACCCTGATCAATGGTTCACCTAAACTTCGGAAACCAGTTGACACTCGACGTCTGCCAGCCGCCAGAGTCCAATCTCACGCCGAGGCATCCATGGCCGGCAGATCCATGGAGGCTCTGAACCTGTCATCAAAATTTCTCGCCTGACGCGTTGTAAGGATATCCCGCATGACCCTCTCCAGAAGACTGCTCCTCACGGTTTCCGTCGCCGTGCTGGCCTTGATTTTCGTTGGAAGTATTAGCCTGTGGCGGCTCAATCAGGCACAACAGCGCTTCGAGTATGTCCAGGCCAACATCATTCCCAGCGTCAAGGAGCTTGAAGACGTCAAGTCCGATACTGGAGACTACGCCCGGCTGGATTACCGGTTTCTGCTGAGTACCGATGAGGCCGGCAGGGCCATCGTTGAAGCAGACGTTGATGCCCTTAACAAAGGCATCGATCAGCATATCGCCACATATCAGCGGGACGACATCTCGGACGACACCGACCGCCAGATGCTCGAAGCCGATAAGGCAGATTTCGCCGCCTACCGGGCCGCGCTGCAGACTTTTAAGGCGAAAGTCAGGACGGGGGACCAGGATGGCGCCCAGGCCATGCTGATGGCCGGCGCGTTGCACGATGCCGGCGCGACGTTGAGGATAGCGATAGATAATCATATCGCCTACAACGTCAAACTCGCTCACGATCTGAGCGATGCTAACAACAAAGCTTACTCGCAAGCTTTCTGGATTTTGGTCAGCTGCATTGCAGTGGCGCTGGCGGCGAGCGGTGGCTTGGGCGGCCAACTTTACCGCTCGATCACTTCGGGCTTGAACGGTATCCGACAGACGTTGCAGCAAGTGAGTCAATCACTGGACCTGACCCATATGGCGAAGGTCGAGCGCATGGACGAGATCGGCCACATCGCGACGGCTTTCAATGCTTTGCTGGCGCGCGTCGCGGAGGTCGTCAGTGAAGTCCGGCGCTCGGCTGGTTCGGTCAGCGTCGCCTCCGCGCAGATCGCGACGGGCAACACCGATCTGTCGCAGCGCACGGAGGAGCAGGCGGCCTCACTTGAGGAAACCGCCTCCAGTATGGAAGAGTTGACGTCCACGGTTCGTCAGAACGCGGACAACGCAAGACAGGCAGCGACGCTGGCCGGCACGGCCTCAGATATCGCGCAGCGCGGCGGCGAGGTGGTGGGGCGTGTGGTTGAGACGATGCGCGAGATTGCCAGCAGTTCAGCCAAAATGTCGGAGATCATCACGGTGATCGAGGGCATTGCGTTCCAGACCAACATCCTCGCCCTCAACGCGGCGGTCGAGGCTGCCCGCGCAGGTGAGCAGGGCCGGGGGTTTGCTGTCGTGGCCGGTGAGGTGCGCACGCTCGCCCAGCGTAGCGCCACTGCCGCGAGAGAAATCAAGGATCTGATCGGCAACTCGCTGAACCGGGTGGACGCCGGCTCGAAGCTCGTTGACGAAGCGGGTAGCACGATCAACGGGATCGTCGAGGCGGTCAAACGCGTGACCGACATCGTGGGCGAAATCTCGTCGGCCTCCGAAGAGCAGAGCACCGGTATCGAGCAGGTGAATCAGGCGGTCAGCCAGATGGACCAGGTGACGCAGCAGAATGCCGCGCTGGTCGAAGAAGCTTCGGCGGCGGCGCAGTCGATGGCCGAGCAGGCCCAGGGCCTGCGTGAAACGGTGGCGTCCTTCAAGGTCGACACAACCGCACAATCGGAGTCACGCATGATTGACCCGCCGCGCAGTTCGCGTCTAACGGCGGCGGCGCCAAAGATTCGCACGCTTAAGCATGCAATGTTGAGCAAGCCAAAGACAAGCCCAGTCATTAGCGTAGGCCGGAGCACCACAATCGCGTCGAACGCCGGTGATGCGGCGGACTGGCAGGCATTCTGAGTGGAGTGAAAATTGGACAATGCTGACGAGGTTCGCGGCAGTGAGTCAGGAATCGGCGCGTCAATACTGCAACCTTTGATACAGCGCTGCCTCAGGCGTGCAACCGCAGCTCCTGGAGACACCCGCCATGTCGAACCACGCTCCTGACTCAATCCTCTGCGCTGGTCTGGTGGATGCTGTCCCTCAGCTTTACAGCCCCTCCCTGGCTGCGGCACTGACCGCCTTGAGCGAGGCATTGCAGCATGATGCCGGTGACATTGAGAACCGGTTGTTCGAAGGCCTGAGCCGTCTGCCTAGACCAAAGCAGATTCTTGACACGCTGTCAGAGCCGGAGCTCCAGCATCTCAAGTCACAGCAGCTTCAGAATCTGTACGCGCTTGCGGCTCCTGATCTGACCGAGACGGATCATCGCGCGATGGCGCTACAGATCGGGCGTATCCACGCCACAGTGGGGTTGGACCGCGAAGACCTCGTTCGCAGCGGGAGATCTTTTTCGCCGCGATTCAGGAAGCAGTCGATACGGTCGTGCACAGCGAAGCGCTTTCAGCATTAGGCAGGCGGCTTGCCCGCGATCTGGCCTGGCAGACAGAGGCTTACGAGCGGTTGCGGGCCTCCCGTTAGCACGTGTTGCTGTCCATTACGCGGCTGGCGTGGAAGACGGACAGCTACACCGACCTGATTGCTAGCGTCGTTCAGATGCTGGGCCAACACGATGAAGTTGTGGGCTGCTCGGTCGGCCGGCCAGATAGCCAGGGCGTGTTCCATTTCGAGTCAGTATCGGGCGAGGCGATTGAAGCGTATCTCACAGCGCTAAACAGGTCCACAGAAGGACAGATCATGACTGGCGATCGGTCACAGGGCCAGGGGCCGTCAGGTCGAGCCTGGTGCAGCGATGAGGTGGAGCGCTCGGTCAATATTGCGACGGATCCCCGGATGGCGCCCTGGAGAAACTTCGCGCTGCAAGCCGGTCTTCGCTCAAGCGTGGCAATTCCGCTGTGCCAGCCGAAACAGCTCCCCAAGGCCATTCTCACGTTGTACAGCGCTTTTCCTGGCGGCTTTAGGACCGCGGAGCAGATAGCTTTCATCTCGCTGTTGCAGACCATCCTGGGGTTCGCCATCGCGCGTATCGAGCGTCTCAAAGGGAGCACCGGTACGGTACCGTATGCGGTACGGCAGCATTGGTCGCAACTGCTCAGATCAGATGCGCTGCAAATGCACTACCAGCCCCTCATAGACCTCAAAACGGGGCAAATCACCAAGGTCGAGGCGCTGGCCCGGTTTCGCGATGGCGATCGGCTGTTGACGCCTGGAGAGTTTTTTCCGGCTCTGGCATCTGACGACTTCCTGGAGTTATACACCCGCGGGTTGAGGCAGGCGCTGTCGCAAAGAAGTCGGTGGCTGCGTGACGGTATTGACCTGAAGGTCTCCGTGAATCTGCCGCCCGCTGCACTGAGCGACAACCGCTATCTCGAAGCGACGCAGCAGGCGCTGGCAGAATTCGGCTGTACCCCAGGAGGGCTGACCTTGGAAATTATGGAGACCGATGCATTTCCGCCTGGTGTAGACGTACTGCGGGAGCTGACGAAATTCAAGTCGCCTGGTATCAAACTGGCCGAGGATGATCTTGGTTCAGAGCGCAGCAGCCTGAACCGTCTGCGCGAAGTGCCGTTCGATTTTGTCAAGATCGACCGGAATATCTCGAACCTTGCCGGCCGCGATGCCTCAGACTCATTGCGTTTTATCTGCCAGTTGGTTCGGCTTGGTCACTCTTTAGGAAAAATGGTGGTCGTGGAAGGGATCGAAGATGCCGGGATGCTGGAAGCTGTGGTGATTCTTGGTGCCGACGTAGCCTAAGGCTATACGATAGCCCCACCGATGCCAGCGGAACAGGTGGCGAAATGGCTTGGGGGTCAGCCTGGCTTGCCCGATTGCCGCCATCCGGACACGCATCTTGGAAAGCTGGCCAAACGGCTCATCCGGGGTGAACGCCTGCACTTGATGCCCGAACCTCCGCTTGCTTTCGATACGTGCAGTGGCTACTGTACGTATCGGTCTGGTGGAACCGATTCACCTTCGTCTCGTCGCAGAAAGAGGCATAGGTCAAGTCTCCGAAACCGAAGACGTCATTTGATACGCCCACCTGGCTAGTCGCCAGGTATCAAAGCCATATTCGGCGCAATGGCGTGCGTCCGCGAGCGTCGGGAAGACGCATTCAAACACAGCAAGCGCAGAAACCGCGATGTCGAAATCCGTAGGAGCCGGCATTTTCAGGTGAATCACCGCGGCCAGTCACGAGCATCGGTGAGCCCGTCTGGATGCGCTCACTGGCATTCCGGCACTGTGGGCATTCAACTGGGTCATTGCGCTCATTCAGGCGGCGCATCACTTCAAATGTGCCGCAGGTCGAGCACTCGTAGTCATAGAGCGGCATTCTATTTCCTGTTAATTCGCTGCATCGCTTTGATCTTCGGAACCGGCGCATTTCTCTTTACATCGGGTGCCACTGTATTTCAAAGCGTCGCGCATATTCTAATGTGACGATATCCGCGACGCTTAGGTGCTCACCGCACCCAGTTTCTAGGAATTTTGAAACGGCGAATTTTGAATCTGATCATAGAAATTGCTATGCTTGTAGCCCCGGATGAAATGAGAGCAGATGTCTTCGTTACAGGTGTACACGGTCGACTCGGGTTTATGCGAGAAGCCATCAAAAAACGCCTTTGAGATCTCCTCTTTAAAGTTAGTGCGCGGATAGTCCGCCACGATCTTGTCGCGAACGTCCCCCGGGAAAGTCTCATACCCGATGCCGAGCGAATCCAGTGCCACGCCGTTATAGAGGAGTTCAACTTCTATGGGCTTATATGCTGCAATCCCTGGAGTCGTGTGTAACGCAATCGCATCCCATGCGGTCTGGATGCGCATGTTTGGAACCCCATGGTGTTCCAGAAACTGACGCACCGCATTTGCGCTATCGACCTCGAAGCGGTCGCTCTCGCTGCGGAACTTTGGGACCAGGCCCAAATCATGGAAAGCCGCACAAACAAACAGAAGCTCGACGTCAAATTTTTGCCCGGATTGGCGCCCGAACTCCTGGGCCCAGAAAAACGCACGATGCGAGTGGTTAAACAGCAGGGGAGTGCTGAACTCACGGAGCAGTCCGGTCGCTTCGCGAGTAAGCTTACTGTCGGGGACTCCAGACATCACATGTTGCGTCTGCAGCGAGGGAGTAGGTACGGGCAGGATTACCTTGGGACGTCTAAAGGTTGGCTCGGCATCGGGCACCTGTGCGAATGCGCTCTGGCTTAACTGGCTACCGACGGCAATTGCTCCGGCAGCAGTCGTAGAACTTTTTATAAAGAGACGACGATCCATCTATTTGACTCCAAAAAATATAAACCTTATTCCGGAAAAAGCAGAGAAATCTGGCTTTACCAGGAGATGATTTCGGGTTGTGCCTAATCAAATTTTCAGCGCGATTTGCACGCAATTGTCCACGCCGATTCAAGTACGGGATGCTGTGTATGGGTCGACGCTTCCGACATCAAATGCTAACGGAATGTGATGTTAAAAACTGGCTCGCCGATGCCAATGACCGGATACAACGTCTGTTTGGCAGAATTGACGGTACCGTGACCGTGACCCAAACAATTCATCGAAGCTGGGTTCGGCTATCAGTGCGCATGACTGATTTCATTGGACATCGCTTTTAAAGCGCGCTATTACGACGGCGCGGACTCTCGGAGGCAACCACTTTTTCACCCCTTCAACTTAAGTAGGTACTTCGCATTGTTCGACACTCGTCGGCGCGGCGCGGCGCGGCGCGGCGCTCGCGATGCGAGTCGACGACGTCTATGCGCAGCGGCGGCGGCTGGGACGCGCCGTTGATGTACTCTGTAGTCCTACGTATGGTGGAGCAACCAGGCCGGGACTCACACAGGTACACGGCCTGCATTGCCCACCCGTCACGACGCGCTCTCGTCAATCGAAGGCAGACTGAACTGGAAAGTGGCACCGTCCCCGGCATTGCTGGAAGCCCACACCCGTCCTCCGTGGGCTTCAATGATCGATCGGCAGATTGATAGCCCCATGCCCATTCCGTTCGGCCTCGTCGTGAAGAAAGCGTCGAACAGCCGGTTTGCATTAGTCGGATCGATGCCCGTGCCAGAGTCCTGTACGGCGACAACCACGTGCCCCTCTTCGTGCACACCGGACTTGATCAGTAGTTCGCGTCGCTCGTCGGCGATGTCGGCCATCGCCTGGATAGCGTTCATGACCAGATTGACGAGCACTTGCTGAAGCTGGACCCGATCGCCGAGCACCGGAGGCAATTCGGCGGCGAGCTTGAGGCGCAACGAAACGCGATGGTTGAGAACTTCGCGCTGAACCAGGGACACGACGTCATTGAGAACCTCGTTGAGTTCCAGCCGCGTCTTCTGCGGGGCATCCCCTCTGGTGAGCGAGCGGACACGCAGGACGATTTCGCTCGCGCGCCTGCCTTCGGCGATCATAAGCTCCACACAGGCCAGCACCTCCTCCGGCTGCGGCGTCCTGTTGCCGAGCCATCGCAGGCAGGCTTCGCCGCTGGTCACGATTGCAGCGAGCGGCTGGCCGACTTCGTGGGCAATGGATGCACTTAGTTCCCCAAGGCTGGTCAGGCGAGTTGCATGAGCGAGTCCCGCCTGCAATGCGAGCAACTGCTCCTCCGCCCGCAACGCCTCGACCCGACGTGTTGCAAGCTCCGCCTCGGCCTCCTTGCGCTCGGTCAAATCAAGCACGAAAGCGACACCTTGGCGCGTGTCTTTTTCGAACATCGCCCCGCCGATCAGCACCGACACGCGACTGCCGTCCTTTCTGAAGAACTCCTTCTCGTAGGGCTGTAGCGTCCCCGTAAGATTGAGCTCTGGCACCGACCGCTGTCTGGTGCGATCGAGCCACTCCGGCGGCGTCAGGTCCGTCCAGCGCATAAGCCCCGACGCGAGGTCCCCACGCTCGTATCCCACGATACGGAGAAATGCGTCATTGGCCTCGAGAATCTCACCTGCCAGGTCCCAGATAAAAATGCCGACAATGTTGGCGTCGACGAGGCGCCGGATCCTCGCTTCGCGTTCCGCAAGATCGCGGTACAAGAGCGCGTTCTCAAGAGTGATCGCGGCCTGCGAGGCCAGCAGTTCGAGGACCGTCACGCGTTCAGGCGTGAACGCGTGCGTGGCCAGATTGTTCTCCAGATACAGCACGCCGATCAAGTCGGAACGCCGCACAAGCGGCAGGCACAACACCGACTTCGGCTGTTGGCGGGCCACATAGTCGTCTGCAGAATAGGGGTTTGACTGCGTCGCATCGTCCAGCAGCACCCGCTCCTGGCAGCGCTGGACGTAATTGACGATGGCGCTCGGCAACGCCGGGCCGGGCGTTGCTGATCGCGGCGGTGCCAAGGCGGGTCGTGCCTGGTTCAGGTGCTGCCGCACGCGAATCGTCTGCTGCTCGACGCTCGCTTCGGCTGCGAGGACAAGGCCCCCGTTGCGTGCGAGCAGTAGCTGGCCGGTCTGCGCACCGGCATTTTCCAGCAGAATGTGCATCAGCGTATCAATCAGATCCTCCAGCACGATCTGGCCTGAGATGGCCTGCGAGGCCTTGGCGACCGACAGCAAATCCAGTTGCACGCCGTCGCCGGGCGAAGTGGCAGCACGTGACACCGACGCTTCGCGCAAGGGCGGCATGCGCGCGTCGAGCAGCCTGACCTTGCCGTGCGCGCCCCAGCGTACAAAGCACTTGCGCGCTTCGTCAAGATGGGCGCGTGCGGAGATCGTCGCCCCGCGCGTAGCATAAAATCCTGCCACAAGCTCATGCGCGATGCCCTCGTTCTGGACGAAGCCGTTCTCGCGCGCCGCTCGAATGGCCTCGTCGTACAGGCGCATGGCATCGGCGTCTCGCCCTTCGACGCGGGCGATCTCGGCGGACACCAGGGCGTGCTTGTCAGCGAACGTTGGTGGATAGTTGTCGGCCCACTCGCGCAGCTGTGCCTGGTGCACCGCCAACCGGTCGCGCCAACCATTGCGCTCGTCGGCACAGGCGTTGTTGTAGAGCGCTGCCAGAGTTAGCGCGGTGTAGTAGTAGTAGTCGAGGAGAGGAAAATGGGCGGTCGAGGACCAGAGCAGCGCATTCGCCTCGTCGGCTGCCGCGAGCGCCTCGGCGTAGTCGCCCGACAGGAACCGAGACTTCGTCTTCACGATCCAGTACCAGCAGGCTGTCGTGGGCATCCGTTTGCCCGCCAGCAGCTGCGCCTCGAACACCGCTTCATCGAACTGCGCGTCGCTGAAAGTGGACAAGCTCGTAGGGCGACCCTGCATGGCCGCAATGAGGCGCCGCTGGGGGATGATCATGTCCTCAATGTCACGGAACCTGCTTTTGTGCACGAAGTCCAGGGCGATCTCCGACTCGCGCCACACCGTATCAAGTGGGTCGTTCCGTAGGAGAAGGAGCATGACGATGTGGAGCATGCCGTAGCACGCGTAGGTCAGATCCCCCGTCCCGGCCGCGGTGCGAAGGGAGGCCCGAACGTAATCGATCGCGGTCGCCAGAGGATGCGTCCAGAAGGCGGCGATTGCCGTCGCATCCTGAACCTTCGTTCGATACGCGAGGAAGCCGTGTTTCTCGACCAGGTCGCATCCCAGCCTGGCGAGACGAAAACCTTCGGGGTAACGCTGAAAAGCGGGTCCGAGGCTAAACCCGAGATAGCCGCAGGCGTGCGCGGAAGCGCCGTTCACGCCATGCCGCATGCTGAGATTCAGGGTGCGGCACAGTTGAAAACAAAAGAGATTGCGATCGGTAACGTAGGCTGAATTCGAAAGCGAGCATAAGAGACGCGTGGCGGCCTGCAATTCCGGATCCTGCATCAGCGGCAGGTCGATCAGATCCTCGATGGGGCGGCCATCCAGGTTACGCCAGACCGCCTCGTATTCGACCTGAACCTGTTCCCAGCTCGGGTGCGCCGGGATGTCGATACCGAACAGTTTCAGGCACTTGAGCGCGCTGTCGATGGCTTGCACGTTCTCCGATTTCACGATATGGAGCAGGACCTTCAATTCATAGACGGTCGCCACGTCGACTTTCGACGCCCCCCGCTGCAGTAGCTCCGCAAGCAGTTCCTCCGCCCGGTCGAGTCCACCGGTCAGAAACTCGCATTCCGCGCATTCGAGCCAGAGGCTGAACATCAACTTGTACTGGCTGACCCAATACGTCTCGTCGAGCAGTGCCATACCGGCAAGGAGATACAGGCGCGCCGACGCATAGGCAGCCGAGGCCTTGGCCCGGCGCCCCGCACGCAGGTCGATTGCCGCCACCTGGGCCTTTTCGTCCCGGTCTACCAGGCGGGCCGCGCCCCGATTGAACTGGTTTGCGACATCGAACACATGCTCGACGAGCTCTTGCGCCGTCATGCTCGCCAGCAGCGCTCGGCCGAGGCACAGGTGGACTCCGGCACGATCCGCTTCGGGTATCAACGAATAAGCAGCCTGCTGGATCCGGTCGTGCAGGAACTTGCCGCTGCCGCCGGTGCGCACGATCAAGCTTTCTCGCACCGCTGCCGTGAGGCCCTGGTCGACCTCGGCCTTGCTCAGGCGCTCGCGTGCCTGGCCCCCCGAATGCCCGCTAACCAGCGCGAGGTGGCGCGGCTCGAACGTGTTCCCCAGACAAGCGGCCAACTGCAGCGCTTCTTGCGCGCGGGCTGGCAAGCGACGTAACTTTTCCAACATCAGGTCAACGACGTTGTCGGCGAAATTCTTCGCCTTGATCTGATCCAGGTCCCACTGCCAGGCCCGGTGTTGCGGATCGTGCCGCAGCCATGCCTCCTTGTGCAGTGCATCCAGGAACTGGATAAAGAAGAACGGATTGCCCTCGGTGCGCTCCCAGACCAGCCGCGAAAGCGGCTCGCAGACGACGGGGGACGCATGGAGCGTGTCGGCGACCAGCTGGTTCAGATGCGCGAGCGACAGCGGCGCGAGCCGGAGGTCCACCACCGGCGCGCCACTATGGCGGATCGTATCGAGGCTGGTCATCAGCGGATGCGCCGCGCTCACCTCGTTGTTCCGGTAAGCGCCGATCACCAGCAGATAGCGCGTCTCCGTGTGAGTGAGCAGGTGCTCGATCAATGCCAGGCTTGCCGCATCGATCCACTGCAGATCGTCCAGAAAGAGGACCAGCGGATGTTCCTCGCTCGTGAACGCCGTCACGAATTGCCGGAACACCATGCGGAAGCGGCTTTGCGCCTCGGCCGGCGGCAGCGGCGAGACAGGCGGTTGCGGACCGACGATCAACTCGAGCCGGGGCAATACATCGACAACGAGCTGGCCATTCACCCCGACCTCGGACTGGATCTGTTGCCGCCAGCCGGCGATGCGCGCCTCGCTTTCGGCCAGCAGTTGCCGCACCAGTTCGCGAAACGCTTGCGTGAGGGTGGCATACGGAATGTCGCGCTGATACTGATCGAACTTGCCCGAAATGAAATAGCCATGCTTCGCGACAATCGGCTTGCGCAACGCGTCGACCAGCGACGACTTGCCGATGCCCGAGTACCCGGAGACGGTGGCCAGCGCTGCCTGACCGGTGGTCGCCATGCGCTCGAAGGCGCCGAGCAGCCGCTCGACCTCGGGGCCACGCCCGTACAGTTTGTTCGGGATCCGGAAGCGCTGCGGGATATCTTCCGTGCCGAGCGGGAACGGCTCGACCCGGCCCGACGCTTGCAGTTGCGCCAGACACCGGTCGAGATCGGCGCGTAGCCCGTGCGCACTCTGGTAGCGGTCTTCCGGTAGCTTGGCCAACAGCCTCATCACGATATCCGACACCGGTTGCGGCACCTCGGGCGCGATCCCGCTCGGCGGCGCCGGCATGCGGGCGATATGACAATGCGTCCATTCCAGCGGATCGTTCGCCTGGAACGGCAACTGCCCGGTCAGCATCCGATAGAGCAACACGCCCGTCGAATAGCAATCGGTCCGGTAGTCCACTGGACGATTCATGCGGCCGGTTTGCTCGGGGGATACGTAAGCCCAATCGCCGGTGGGAACGGCGACGTCCTCGGGCGGGATGGTGTCGGGCTCCTGAGCCGTGGCGAGGCTGAAATCGACCAGCAGAATCCGGCCAGTCTCCGGCGCGACGAGCACATTGGCGGGCCGGATATCGCGGTGAATGATCTGTGCGGCGTCGATATCCGTCAACGCATCGGCCAGATGGCGGCCGATACGCAGGCAAAGAGCCACGTCCATGCGCGGCTCACGACCGAGAACGGCTTCGAGCGATTCGCCTGCGAAGTCTTCAAGGATCAGCGCGAGGCGCCCGGACTCATCGATCAGCGTAAGCGGTTTGGCAATACCCGCGACATTCAACGATTGAAGCAGCAGGTATTCACGCCTGAAACGAGCGGATTGAGCTGCGTCGGCGGCCTCCGGAAGGAGCTTCAACAGCACTGGCGTCCCGTCCGTCAAGCGGCGGGCACGGTAGAGGTCCGAGCCCGCTGTCGCAGAGATTCGATCAAACGTCTGACAGTTCCCGATGAGCATGGACCTTCTCCCTTCATCCCCCGGCGGCAGGCTAGTCTACTCGGTCGCGATCGGACGCCGGTCCTGGCCATTCGCTACAGCAGAGTAGCGGCGGTACCTATGCCCGTATCATATATCGATGACGTACGACCACCGCCGGGGAGGGGCGGGCTTAATCCACATCGGGAAAACATGGGCAATGCGTCAAGCATTGCTCGACGCATCAACTTCCCATGCACCAGTTCTGACTTATATTGCGGCGCACAGTGCCAAGGTATGAGGCTGGTCGTGCGAGGCCGATTTCTGTCCTAATGCCGCGAGGATGGTGTTGGTGAGTTCATGTAGGGTCGAGTGATAGGCGGCGGCCAGGCCCACATCGTCCATCTGCGTCATGGCGTCTTCAATGCCCAGCCGAAATGACCGGGTGACCTCGGCGCGCTGCAACACCGTGAGGTGGGGCAGGGCTGCGTCAAGGAACTTGCCCAGCACCATCACCCGCGCGCCCAGCGTGCTCATGGCCGTTGTGTTGGCAGTCACGAACTCGCTCATCCGGCCGAGTACATCGGTAGCAGTATTCAATTTTCAGACCCGTTCAGAATGCCCGTTTGCCGTGAAACGTATCGGCGTAAATGGGCGCATTGCATTCGCCAATCTGGCGGTTTAATGACCGAAGTAAATCGACTTCAGTCGCCAGTGGCTTCGGAGCGGGCCGCTGTGGGCGCACCGGATGCCGATACATCACCCGCTACGCCGCCATAGCTACCTGTCACTTCACTTTGTGCCGCGACACGGGCTTCAGCAGCTTGAATATTGGTTGGGTAGTTGGCGTGATCACCCCTGCGGTCATAGCCGGCATTCTCGAGTGCGACGAGTTCGGCGCGCACCTGGGCGCGGGTCAGGCCAGCGGGTTGGGCAGCCACGCCGGCCGGTGCCTCAGGAGAGTCATAGCCGGCGGCGAAGGCCGGTACGGCAACCACGGTGGCAAAGGCGAGGGCGGCAATGTTCTTGATATTCACGAGGTTCGCTCCGATGTCTGAAAAGTCGTTCGTTTTGCTTTTGCCCGGTGCCGCGGCTGTTGACAGGGCGGTGCTGGGACAACGGAGGCCAGTTTATCTGTTAACTATCGTAAATTTGTATTAATAGAAATATTCAATATCCCACTGTCGGGATATTTATCGGCACCTGTACACGGACCGGGCCACCGCGGCAGGATCGAGTATCCGTTGACGGTCGACCGGAATCTGGAGGTCTCGGTATGTTTGCCGGCCATGCGACCGTTCTATCAGGCTGCTGTCTTCCGTTGCGCGGGATCGGATCATCAAGAGTCAGTAATCCTATGTGATTCGTCTCCAGGCGAATGAATCAACTTGTCCAGCGTGATGGGAAGATCGCGAATTCGCTTGCCCGTGGCGTTGAAGACCGCGTTCGCGACGGCTGCGCCCACCCCCGTAATTCCGATCTCGCCAACGCCGCGAGCGCCCATCGGCGTGTGAGGATCAGCTTCGTCACTCCAGATTATGTCGATCTCCGGCACGTCGAGATGAACCGGCACGTGATAGTCAGCAAGCGATGGATTCATGACGCGGCCCGTTCTCTCGTCGAACTGCGTTTGCTCCATCAGTGCAAGGCCGAGGCCCATGATGATGCCGCCGCGAAACTGGCTAGCCGCAGTTTTGGCGTTGATGATCCGACCGCAGTCGAATGAGCCGAGGAAGCGGCTCACGCGGACCTCGCCGGTGACGGCATTGACCCGCACCTCGCAGAACAGGGCGCTGTGGCTGTGCATGGACCAGTGTTGCAACTCAAACGGCATCGGAGCCTCGGCCTCGACAGATATTTCCTCGCGCCTGGCACGGGCGAGTATGGAGGCGTAGGTCTCGAATCGGCTCTCATCCGCCAGGGCACAGAGACCGCCGTCCCGGCCGCCCACCTCGTCCGGTAACAGGCCGGAGAGAGGCGAGCTGTTGCCGGCAAGCTGGAGCAGTTCCTTGACGAGCTTGTGATGGGCGGCAATCACGGCGGCGCCGATGGCAGCTGTCTGCTGCGAACCGCCCGCCAGGACCGCGCCCGGCAACCTCGAGTCGGCGTATTCGAAGTCGACGTCGTCCATGGTCAGTCCGAGGCGCTCGGCGGCGACCTGGGTCTGAGCGGTCGATGTGCCCATGCCCATTTCGTGCGCCGCGATGCTGACGGTCGCGCGTCCTTCGTCGGTCAGGGTGATCCGTGCCGCGCCGCCTGGCATGCGATAGTAAGGATAAGTGCCCGTGGCACAGCCCATGCCGACGAGCCAATCGCCGTCGCGCCGTGCGCCCGGCGTCCCACGCGCTTCCCAGCCGAATCGCTCGCGGCCGGCCTTCCAGGCCTCGACGATGCCGCGCTGAGAGAAGGGCAGCCCGGTCGTCGGATCCTCGTCCGGCTCATTCCTGATCCTTAGTTCGATGGGGTCCATGCCCATGGCGTGGGCGAGCTCGTCGATACCCGATTCCAGCCCGAAAGTACCGACAGCTTCGCCAGGCGCCCGCATGAAGGTATTGGCCGTCATATTCATTTTGACGGTCTCGACGTCGAGCAGGAAGCTTCGGGAGGCGTAGGCGCTCTTCGCCGGCAAAGTGAAGGGTTCCGGCATGTTGTTGTGTGGCGTCATTGCGACCGTGCCGGTGTGGATCAGGGCGTCCAGGGTCCCGTCAGCCTGGGCGCCCAGCGCCACCCGCTGTTCGGTGAGAGTGCGGCCGCCGACGATGCGGAACACGCCTTCCCGTGACAGCGTGATCCGCACGGGGCGCTGTGCCAGCTTCGCCGCCGCCGCTGCGAGCACCTGATGTTGCCACACCGTTTTTGAACCAAAGCCGCCGCCGACAAACGTCGAAGTGACGTGCACGTTTTTCTCGTCGACGCCGAACACCTGCGCGATGGTCCACGCTTCGTGGGTCACCGCCTGCACGGTGTCGTGGATCCGCAGTTGATCCCCCTCCCAGGCGAGCGTCGCTGCGTGCAGTTCGATCGGATTGTGGTTGTGGCGAGGAGTCGTATAGTGCACGTCGATCTTGTGGGGCGCTGCGGCCAGCATGGCCTCGGCATCCTTGATCTCCAGCTTCAGCGGCTCACCCTGAAAAACACCGGGCTCCGAGCCCTTCGCCTTGGCCGCGGCGAGGGATGTTACCCCGTCGCTTCCCGCCTCATAAGTGACGCGAATCAGGGACTGGGCGTGGTCCGCCTGCTCCTGCGTCTCCGCCAGCACCAGCGCGACTGGCTGACCATTCCAGTGAACCTGGTCGTCCTGCATGATCGGCACGTCATCGCCGCCCGCGGCCTTGGGCTGGCTCATGAACGCCGGCATGGGCTGGAGGCGAGGCGCGTTCTCATATGTCATCACCAGCGCGACGCCTGGCGCGGCCTCGGCTGCGGCGGTGTCGATGTCGACGATGCGCCCACGGGCGATAGACGAATACTTGAGCGCCGCGTAGGTCATCCCCTCCATTGGGAACTCTGCAGCGAAGGTCGCCCGACCGGAAACCTTCAGCGGCCCGTCGATCCGGCTCACCGATGCGCCGATCAGGCCATGCTTGTGGCGGATTAGTGGATCTGGCTTGCCGCCGGGGATGAAGCTGTCAGGGGCGAGGGCGATGGCCTTTTTCATCACCGTTTGCATGGCGTCCTTGAGGATAGGCATCAGCGAATCTCCTGAAGAGCGGTTAACTTGACTAGCGTGTCGGTGATCACGCGCTGACCCAGTTCAATCTTGAAGGCGTTGTCGCGAAGGCCTCGAGCGGGAGCGAGTTCCGTCTGCGCCGCTGCCCGGAACGCCGCCTCGGTCGCCGGACCGCCCGCCAGGGCCGCCTCGGCCGCTTTCGCGCGCCACGGTTTATGGGCGACGCCCCCAAGGGCGATCCGCACCTCCTTCACGACGCCGTCCTGCACTTCCAGGGCCGCGGCCACCGAGATGAGGGCGAAGGCATATGAAGCGCGGTCGCGCACCTTGCGATAGCTGGAACGACCCGCAGGGCCAGCGGGCAGGGTAACGGCGGTGATCAACTCACCTGTCTCAAGCACCGTTTCGATCTGTGGCGTTTCGCCGGGCAGCACGTGGAAATCGATCAATGGAATGTCGCGTGTGCCGTTGCGGCCCTCCACCGTTACCAACGCATCCAGGGCGGCCAGCGCCACGGCCATGTCCGAGGGATGGGTGGCGACGCAGGCAGGGGAGGCGCCAAGGATGGCATGCATGCGGTTGAAGCCTTCTATGGCGTCGCAGCCGGTTCCAGGTGCGCGTTTATTGCAGTGCGCGGCGTCGTCATAGAAGTAGCCGCAGCGAGTGCGCTGCAGGAGGTTGCCGCCCACCGTCGCCATATTGCGGATCTGGGCCGAAGCACCGGCCAGGATGGCCTCAGACAATAGCGGATAGTGCTCGCGAACGCGCTGGTCAGCCGCCACGGCAGTGTTCTTGACACCGGCGCCGATCCGCAGGCCTCCGTCACCCGTCTCCTCGATCGCGCACGAGAAGCCTGTGACGTCGACCAGCACTTCAGGATGCTCGATGGTCTCGCGCATCAGGTCGACGAGGTTGGTACCCCCGCCCAAATATTTAGCTCCGGATTGGGCGCCAAGCGTCAGCGCCGCCTGCCGGTCCGACGTGCGTTCATAGGTAAAGGGGTTCATTAGGCGGCCTCGCGCTTGCTGGGTTCGGTCCTGGCTGTACCGAACGTGTCCTGAATCGCATCGACGATGCCGTTGTAGGCGCCGCAGCGGCACAGGTTGCCACTCATTCGTTCGCGCAGCTCGGCGTCCGTAAGCGCAAAGCCCAGCGCGGCCACGTCCTCGCTGACATAGCTGGGCACGCCGCACTTCAACTCCTGAATCATGCCGACGGCCGAGCAAATCTGGCCAGGGGTACAGTAGCCGCACTGGAAACCATCGTGTTCGACGAAGGCCGCCTGCAGGGGGTGAAGATTCCCCGGTGCGCCTAACCCTTCAATGGTGGTGATCTCGCAACCCTGATACTGCACGGCCAAAGCGAGGCAACTGTTAATCCGTGCTCCGTTGACCAGCACGGTGCAAGCGCCACACGCGCCCTGGTTACAGCCCTTTTTGGCGCCGAAGAGGTGAAGCCGCTCACGAATCAAATCGAGGAGCGAAGTCCTGGGGTCAAAGTCCAGCTCGACCTCGCTGCCGTTAATAACGAAATGCATGCTTGCTCCCGTTAAGTTCGGGCTTACGCCGTGAAGTGGGCGCCTCCCGACTACCACCGCAAAGCCTCTGCGGCGAATTGATTGGCATACCGCGCTGGACTACGGCGCGGACCGCTAACGACTTCATCCAGCGATCGACTGGCGGACGGGCGAAACTTTCACTTTAGGTCAGGGGCTATAAGCCAGGTTGGCTGATCGTCGGCACTACCCGCAACTTGTGGATGCAGCAATTTCCGGGCCTTCCAGCCGGCATGAACGGAGCGCGAGGAACTTCTGTCCCGGTCGATGTCAAGGGAACTCTCCCTCCCGTCAAACGGTAAGGTCCCAGCGGGTCCGCGCCACGAATGTCCCCGCATGGCAGTACGGGCGATCTGTTTCTTTGGGCGTTCGGACCGCCACCGTACAGACACATCCTGTCGAACGTGAGAAAGCTACGTTGCGTCCGCAGTGTGCCGGTGATTCCCGGGTCTCTCGAGGCGCGCATTCGTCGCCGGCAACTGGCGGAACCGCGCAAGTCTTTGTTGTGACTAAACGTTAGGTGCTGCCGCACACTTCGCCGGCTGGTCCGCGATCTACGCGTCGCACCGTTGATCAGGCTAGTTTCGAACTTGAGGAGAGCGTCATGAACAACATCATCTGGCTTGTCGGAGCCGTGGTCATCGTTCTGTTCGTCCTGGGCTATTTCGGATTTAGATAAGACATTCCAGCCACATGCCCATCACGCGATATTTTGGAAAGTTCCACCGTCGCATCGTCGTACTCGATCAAACTCCCTTCTCACGACCCCGTAGCATTCGCACGCCCTCTTTTCGACTCCGGGTCTCGGGCGACTACGTTTGAAAGGAAAACTGATCGGGCCGGCCTTCGCGTCTCTGTACGCTATCGGACAGCATCTGCATCTGCTGCGGCGTAGCCTGAACCGTGGTCTCCCCCGGCGTGTGATATCTCCGGGTTTGCAGTAGCGCATTCGTGAGGGCTGGGATCTACTGCTAACCGCATTGCGCGGGTGCATCCTCCCAAGGTACCCGTAGCAGGAGCATCGTTATGCTAGTCAGGGAAATGATGAAAGAGCCATTCCGCGTTCAGGCGGAAGAAACGCTCAACGCTGCAGCCCGCAAGCTGAAGAACGACAATATTGGCGCGCTGCCGGTGTGCCAGGACGCCCGCGTAATCGGGATGCTCACGGACCGCGACATCACGATGCGGGGCGTCGCAAGTGAACGGGATGTCAGCCAGATGACCGCGCGCGAGGCGATGTCGGCCGAGGTCCTTTTTTGCTTTGAGGACGATCACGTCGAACAGGCCGCTGCCATCATGAGCGAGAATCATGTCCATCGTCTGGCAGTCCTCGACCGTAGGGACCGGCACCTGATAGGTGTTATTTCCCTGTCTGACATGGGCGGTAGCATCTCCCAACGACGGCCGTATGAAGTGATCTTTCATAAGATATTCACTGACCACCGCGGCCACTCGCATCGCAGCGAGTTGATGCGGGTTTCGGTCGCCCGGGGCACAAAGGCAGAAGCGATTGCGACGGCGATGGGTCAGTTCGAAGAGATGAACAGCGTCAAGGCCTGGCACCAGCTCGCTGATGGGTACGACGTGACCAGCGTCCGTGTCGATGAGGGCGGTGCAACGGTTGAAGAGCGCGAGCCGACTTCAGAGAGAGAAGCCAGAATACTGAGCCACGCCCGTGAGGTTTGGGAGCGGGCAGGTAAGCCGGAGGGCCGGGACGTGGAGTTCTGGGAGCAGGCCGCTGGGGAGATCGACCGCGAGAACCACCCTCGGGAATGACGCGTCTCAATCAAGACAAAGCTTGCCCACGTATCGGTGGGCAAGCTATCCGGAGGTTGGGGATTCAGCAGCGCTGCTGACGTGGCGTAGGTCCACGATTGGATCTTCGACCTGAGGTAAGGCGCCCGCTCACGCGCTCGTCCGCGAGCGGCTTGCATCGCCGTTACCACCGGATCAGAAGACAAACCCCGGGGGTACACACATGGATGACATTCTCCGTTGGATCGAAGCGCATCCGGGGCTTGCTGCATGGGTACAGGCAGTAGGCAGCGTTTTCGCGGTGACGGCCGCAGCATCGTTACCTTTCATTCATGGCTACCTGACTGAAAAGCGCGAAACCAAGGTCAGACTTGCTGCGCTCTTTGCGTTGGCCGAGCAATCCGTCACCCTGCTTGAAGACCTGGCCGAAGCAATGAAAACCGAGTCAGGCATGCGTGACTACATGCATCTCGGTGTCACTGGCGAATGGACCGAGCTTCGGGCAATGCTCGCGTCGTTCCCACTTTGGGACGTTGTCCAGCAGGACCTGGCGACCCAGATCGGCCATCTGCGGCACGCAGTCACTGTCGGTCATTCGATTGCAGAAACGATTCCCCCCGGTGACATTGGCGACCCCAATTTTGATATCGACCGCAGTCACATTGAAGGGGGCAGAATTCTCGCCAATGATGCGCGCGATGCAATCGCGAAATTGCTGTGAGGCGTCACGGACGCTTGCCGATGGTAGCGGGTCATCGTCGTCTCGCGAAGCCGCCGCCTTCAGAAAGACCAAACCAACATCCAAGGGTCGCGTCATGATGCACGTTTTTCTTGCAAACAACCGCAGTGAGCTGATCGATCGGTGTCGTGCCAAGGTGGCGCAAAGGCCCGCGCGCGAAGCGACTGCACAGCAACTTAAAAATGGTGTTCCGCTGTTCCTGGATCAACTTATCAGGACGCTTCAACTGGAACAGACATCGGAGCCCATGGACAGCCGCAGGATTTCTGGCCCTTCGGGCGGCGGGGCATCGTTATCTGAAATCGGCGAGGCAGCGGCACAGCACGGACGCGAGTTGTTGAAACTCGGGTTCTCCGTTGACCAGGTCGTTCACGACTATGGCGACTTGTGCCAGGCCATTACAGATCTCGCCTACGAGCGCGATGCGCCGTTTCTGATCGATGAGTTTCGCACCCTCAACCGTTGTCTGGACAACGCCATTGCCGATGCGGTCACCGAATTCAGCTATCAGCGCGATTTCGCTGTTGCGGACAGGCAAGCCATTGAGATGCATGAACGTCTGGGGCTTTTCGCGCACGAACTGCGTAACTTTCTTCAGACTGCAACGCTCGCGTTTACGGCGGCGAAAACAGGAAATCTAAGTCTGTCCGGAGCCACAGGGTCGGTCCTGGAGCGAAGCCTGGACGGATTGCGCGATCTGATCGCTTGCTCTCTGGATGAGGTCCGTACGGCAGCAGGAATTTCCGCACAATCCAGAATGTTTTCCGTTGCCGACTTTATCGCTGAAGTGAAATATGCCGCTGACCTTGCGGCGCAGGTTCGTGGTTGCGTACTGACAGTTTCCGCTGTGGATAAGGGGCTTGCCATCAGTGGGGACCGTGACCAGCTTTATTCGGCGGTGGGAAACCTGCTGCAAAACGCCTTTAAATTCACACACCATCACACCGAAGTGACGTTGGACGCCTACGCGTTATCGGATCGCATCCTGATCGATGTGAAGGATCATTGCGGCGGTCTCCCGTCCGGTAATGCAGAACGAATGTTCCTGCCGTTCACCCAGAATGGCGAAGACAGAACCGGACTAGGGCTAGGTCTTTCAATCGCGAGGCGCAGCGTCGAGGCAAACAACGGTGTTCTCAGCGTCCGCGATATGCCTGGCACTGGTTGTGTATTCACCATTAGTCTGCCTCGATATCCAGTCCGGCCTGGCTGAGCGTGACCACTTGCGGGCCACTCACGGGCCCGACACGTTCGCAGCAAACCGGCGAACCGACTCGTGTCTGGAGCCTTCATGGGGAAACGTAGCGATATCCTGGCCGGTCTCCGGGCGGGTCATTTCTCAGCGGTTTCCTCGGGACCCGAAATTGCTGCAACTACGGGGCTACCTGGAGAATCGGATGTTTCCTGTTGGGGCTGCGCGCCTGCTCATAGCCGATGACGATGCGGAGTTACTCGTCGCTTACACGCTGTTCTTTCGCGAACGCGGGTTTGAGATCCGGACTGCCTCGAACGGTGCAGACGCACTTGCCGAATACTGTGCGTGGCATCCCGTCGCGGTGATACTCGATATCGAAATGCCGCGCCTCGACGGGCGCGCGGTGGCGAGAGAAATCCGCTATGTCCGGGCGATACCTGCTCCACTGCTGGTGGCCGTTACCGGTCTAGGCGGGCCGTCTGAATGGGCTGAATCGACGCGCTCCGGGTTCGACCACCATTTCGTGAAACCGGTTCTGTTGCCAATAGTGCTGGCGGCCATCACCCTTGGGCTTGCTGCATGTTGAACGTGCGTAACCCGGTGCCGCGCAGCAACCGCGCCAGTATCGGCGGCTGATGGAAAGCGTCTTCGCACTGGAAAGCAGGGTCCGCGAGCGGTTGCTTTTTCTCGGGGCGAAGGCCGCTGAGCACCGCAGTGCCTGAGCCCTGATGTCCATCGCATCACATTCCGCTGGCGAGCATTTCCGTCAGGTGTGGTTGCTCGATTCGCACGCCCTTGGCCTGCGTCAGAGAGGCAGCCAAGTCCACCAATGGGGTAATCCGGCGCTTCTTTTTCTGTGCATGATTCTGCGCGATATCGGCGAGCCGGTGCTCGAGAAAGGGATTCAACAACCGGTCACGGAGTTGGGCCACATAGGCAAGTGCGTCGTCCCGCTTTCCCAGTGCATCGAATACGGGCAACACTTCCTCACTCCAGACCATTTCGAGCTCGGCACGCAGGACCGGATCGTTCATCGCGCCGTAGACAGTCTCGTCGGCTGGACGCGCGTCGCGCAACCAGCGTTCGGCGAGGAACGTATGCCCGAGGTTCAGCAGAAACAGCTTGAGCCGCTCAAAATGCTGCAGGTTGTCAGTGAGCACGACCGAAGGATGCGCGCATGGCACCCGCAGCCGCGGCTGCCGTTCTATCGCCCATAGCGCATAGGGCTCCGCGACTGCCCCCACAGGCCTGATCGGCTCTGACACGATCCGGTCGACTAGCGAATTGGCCCACACGCAATGTTCCGCGAGATAGTCAATGAACTTGCCGGGTAAGCCCCATTGCGACGCCAGATTCACGACAATCTCGCGCAACACGTCGCCATTTTTCTCGATTAGTTCGCAAGGAAACAGCGATAGCGGCGCGTCGGGCTGGCTCTGCCAGCGTGCGTGCAACAGAGCAAGCAGTCTGGCAGGGAAACTATGCGGCACGTGGCCAGGAGCTGCGAGGTCGCGGACGTCGTCGCGTTCATCAAGCTGGTAGCCCCGGTCACCTGTGTTCGAGACAATGATCTGCACCGGACCAGAGACGGCCTCGCGGACCCTGGCCCAGTCCTTGCATACGTGCACGGCCTGGCGGATCGCACGTCCGGTAAGCATCTCATCGACGATTTCGCCTGCCCGCAGTCCACGTATTCGCACCGGATAGCCGCTACCGTTCGAGAATGCAGCGATGCGCGCGGCGCTGTCGGCGCTTTCGGTAGTTTGAACCACGGCAATGCCGCCAATCGCCGCGCCTGGTTCGTCCGACTCGAGCGCCTGCGACACGAACAGATCAACATGTGCCTGCAGGAAACGGCTCGTGCCGAATTGGAGGACGGCCTGCCTCAGAGGCGCAGATAGTGTTCGTGCTTCCGTATGCGAATCGGCCATGCTTAGCATTCCACAATAGCTTTGACGACACCGCCGGACGGATCGAGCAGGGTTGCAAATTGAGCGGGGACGTCGGAGAGCGCTATCCGATGTGTATTGAGAGCGCGGTCCGGAATCTGTCCTGCCCGCATTGCCCTGACCACCGTGTCAAAGTCCTCAGTCGTGGCGTTGCGGCTGCCGAGCAGGGTGGCTTCGCGTTTGTGGAACTCAGGATCGGAGAAGGTGATGGTGTCAGCCACGATGGACACGAGTACATACCGCCCGCCATGTGCGATGAACTGGAAGCCTCGTTCCATCGCCTTGGGGTTGCCGGTTGCGTCGAACACGACATCGAAGAAGTCGCCGTCCGTGAGGGCCGACAGTTGCGCCGTATCGTCCTCGCCGATCTGCACGGCTGCCACGACGCCCAGGTGCTCCACGCAGAACTCGAGCCGGTCAGCACGCGTGTCCAGGGCGGTAACGGCTGCGCCCCGCAGCCTCGAAAATGTCAGTATCGCCATGCCAATCGGTCCGGCGCCCACTACGAGGACCCGCTCGCCTTGCTTTACGTCGCCGCGCCGGACTGCATGCGCGCCGATCGCGAGGAATTCGACCATGGCCGCCTGATCGAGCGTGATGCCTTCGGCCTTGTGGACAAACTGAGCGGGGACACTCAGGTACTCGGTGAATGCGCCGTCACGATGCACGCCTAACACCTGGAGATTCACGCAGCAGTTGGTCTTGCCGCGAAGGCACGCGATGCATTCTCCGCACGACAGATAGGGCATCACATAGACCTGGTCGCCTGCAACCAGTCCGCTGCGCGCGGGTGCCTGTTCGACGATGCCGGACAGCTCGTGGCCCATCACGCGCGGATAAGCCAGATAAGGCTGATTTCCTGCGAAAACATGCAAGTCTGTTCCGCACACGCCGACACGCTTGACGCGCAACAGCACGTCGCTTTCTCCAGCCTCGGGTTTGGTCCGTTCCTGTGCGCTCAGCGTCCCTGGTGTCTCGCATATCACCGTAAGCATGGTAATCCCTGTGTCGTCGCCGCGTGGAACGGCGCAAGAGTAGTCTAATAGCTTTGCAGCGGGTCTGGTGGACGAGCCTGATCGAGCCACCGCGACCCGCCAGTATGATCAATACAGCACGTTTTTCGCTACGGGCTTGTCAATGTTCTCTTTGGTCACCATCACCACGCCCGTGTCGAGGTCCTTCGGCACCGGCTTCTTCTCGATCAGGCTAACCACCGTTTTCACGCCCAGCTCGCCCATCTGGTACGAACCCTGAACGGCGGTGGCAGTGAGTGTGCCGTCCTTGATGAAACCTTGAAGGTCCTGGTTACCGTCGAAACCGATCGCGACCACCTTGCCGCCCTTGCCCGATTGTTCGAGCGCGCGGCCCATGCCTACTGCGGTTGGCTCATTCGCACCGAAGATACCTTTGAGGTCGGGATTGGCGGTCAAGGTGTCGGTGGTCTGGTTCAGCGCTGTCGCCATCTGTGAGTTTGAATAGAAAGGACCGACCACCTGCAATTGCGAGTGGGCCTTCAGATAGTCTCGGAACCCGCCGACCCGGCCGATTTCCGAGCCCGCGCCGGCAACGTAAGACATGATGGCAATCTTGCCGGTCTGGCCGACGCGATCGATCAGCGCCTTGGCGCACAGTTCGCCTGCTTTCTTGTTATCGGTGGACAGGAAGGACTGGTAGTACTGCTTGCCGGAATCGGAGAGCGCGGAATCGATGATGACGACCGGGATATGGGCCTCCCATGCCTTCTTGACGGCAGGCACGAGCGCATCAGGGTCGGACGGCGCCAGCACAATGCCGGCTACCTTGCGATTCACCGCGTTCTCGACCATGTTGACCTCATCGGCAATAGCCGTTTCGGCGGCGGGTCCCTGGAAGGTCATCGTATAGCCCTGAAGCTGGCCCATGGCGGCGTTCGCGCCCTTCTGGACGTTCTGCCAGTAGTTCGAGCTTGAGGTCTTGACGATGACGGCAATCTCGCCGCCGGCGGCGTGAGCAAGTCCGGTTGCCAGCATCAGGGTGGCGGCCAACAGACTTGGTTTGAAAGTGCGCATGTCTATACTCCTCTGAAGGATTTGTTGTCGTACATGGACTTCTCGGCTCAGCGGACCGGGCCGGTCCGGAGCGCCGATGGATTTCACCGGCGATTGCGGAGCTGGTCGATCCAGACTGTGCCTAGAATCACCAGGCCGATGATGATTTGCTGAATGAAGCTGGACACTCCATTCATGTTCAAGCCATTGCGCAGGATGCCGATTACGAAAGCGCCGATGGCCGTACCCGAGATCGTGCCGACGCCGCCCATCAGCGAAGTGCCGCCAATCACGGCACTGGCAATAGCGTCAAGTTCATACATCACGCCTTCATTCGGCTGCGCAGTCAGCAGGCGCGACATCAGTACGCAGCCGGTGACACCAGCAAGCGCACCGGACAGCACATAGGTGAACATCGTCACGCGCGCCACGTTGACGCCGGAGAGCCGGGCCGCTTCAGCGTTCGAGCCGACCGCGTAGATATGGCGGCCGAGTGTCGTGCGGCTTAACATGATCGACACCGCGACGGCTATGACGATCATCAGCAGGACGGGGTAGGGAATGCCGGGAAACGTCACGTCTGGAAAGCCGTCAGCACCGATCGTCTCGATCCTGAAGAGCGAGCCGTTGCCAAGCACGCCGAAGGCTTCACCGAGTCCCGAGACGGGCCGCGCGCCAGTGATTTGCAGTGCCAGGCCCCGCGCCACCAGCATCATGCCGAGCGTGGCGATAAACGGCGGCAGCCGCATGCGTGTCACGCACAGACCGTTGACTGCGCCGCACAGCGCGCCGACGACAATGCCAAGCAGCATGCCGACGGTGACCGGCATGCCGGCCTTCACCGCGAGCGCCGCCACCACGCCGGAGAGCGCAAGCACCGAGCCGACCGAGAGGTCGATGCCACCGGTGATGATCACGCAGGTCGCGGCGACGCCGAGGTAGGCTATCGAGGTCACCTGCAGCGCGACGGTCATCGCGTTGTCGACGCTATGGAAGGCCTCGCTCGTGGATGAGAACACCAGGATCATCACGATCAGGCTGGCGAACGCGGCGAACTTCTGGATCAGATCCTTGCGCCGTTCGTTGGCGAGTGAAGGGCTGGGACGTGTAACGGTGCTCATTGCTAGGCTCCCGATGCGTGCTGGGCGCCCACGCGGCCGGAGGCGTAGTGCATGATTTCTTCCTGACTGGTTTGACGGGTTTCGAGGATGGTCACAAGGTCGCCCTCATGAAAGACGGCCACGCGGTCCGTCATGCCGAGAATCTCGGGCAGTTCCGAACTGATCATGACGACCCCAATGCCTTGCGCTGCAAGTTTGTCGAGCAGTTCGTAGATCGCGAATTTGGCGCCGACGTCGATGCCGCGGGTGGGCTCGTCGAAGAACAGCACCCGTGAGTCGCGAAACAGCCACTTGCTGATGACGACCTTTTGCTGGTTGCCGCCGGACAGGTTGCGAGCGATCTGCCTGACGCTCGGCGTGCGTATGCCTAACGTGTCGATATAACGCTGTGCGACCGCGGCCTCGGTTGCGAAGCGGATAAAGCCGAAGCGGTTCGACACTGCATCCACATGGGCCAGCGTGACATTGCTGGCGACGGGCATGTTGACCGATAGGCCATTGGCCTTCCGGTCCTCGGACAGATACGCAATGCCATGCCGGATTGCGTCGATTGGCGAGCGGATCGTAAGGGTCTCATTGCCTAGCCTTACCGTGCCGCCGTCGGGCAGATCGGCACCGAAGATGGCACGAGCCACTTCGGTGCGACCCGCGCCCATCAGGCCGGCGAAACCCAGTATCTCCCCGCGCCGTAACTCGAAGCTGACGGGGCTGAAGACATTCGTGCGCGTTAGCCGGTCGACCGACAGCAGGACTTCTTCGGTCGGCACGGACGTGCGCGGCGGGAACTTGTCTTCGAGCGAACGGCCGACCATGCGTGCTACGACCTTATCGATGGTGGTGTCGCGAAACACGTCGGTCGAGACATAGCGTCCGTCGCGCATCACTGTGACCCGGTCGACGATCTCGGCCATTTCATCGAGCCGGTGGGAGATATAAATGATTCCTACGCCGGCGCGCTTCAGTTCGTGGATGATCTTGAAGAGCTGACTGGTTTCCGTCTCCGTAAGCGACGAAGTCGGCTCATCCATGATCAGCACTTCGGCGTCGAGCGACAGCGCCTTGGCAACTTCAACCATTTGCCGTTGCGCAACCGAGAGCGTGCGCACCAAGGTCCCCGGCGCGATGTCGACGCCAAGCCGGTCGAGGCAGCGCTGCGCGTCGGCGCGCAGGCGCGCCCGGTCTACGAAGATTCCGCGATGTGGTTCGCGGGCGAGAAAGATGTTCTCCGCCACCGACAAATGGGGCACCAGGTTCAGTTCCTGGTGAATGATGGCGATGCCGGCGGCCTGCGCTTCGAGCGAGGAAGCGAAGTGGCATTCATTGCCCTTGTAGATGATGGAGCCTTGGTCGGGCAGGTACTGGCCACTAATGATCTTCATCAGCGTCGATTTGCCCGCGCCGTTCTCACCACATATGGCGTGGACCTCGCCACGCCGCAGGTCGAAACTGACGCTGTCGAGTGCCACTACGCCGGGAAAGCGCTTGGTCACACCCGTGAGGCGCAGCAACTCGGCGTTCTCGTCGTACCGCGTGGCGCCATACGGAGCATCCGCGGTCGGCGCTTTTGCTGGTCCGGGCGCTGATGCATGGGCAGACGCGAGGCGTTCCTCCAGGACGACTTCAAGGTCAAGGCGGCCAGGATAACCGGCGTCCGGGCGCACCCACAGAGGGCGGCGCGGCGCGGGCTGGCTTGAGAATTCAAGCAAGGCTGTCTCCAATTCGTGACGCCGCAGGGTGGCGGGTACGACGCTCCGTTCTTCGCGGACCTGGCCCGCAACCGGCACGGCAGCGCACGGTCAAGGTCTAATTGATCTTAGGTACGCGCGCTAAATTGGTCAAGCCACTTTTCATTGAGCGCGAGGAAATCTGCCATGCCAGCGGTTGGTTTTTACCGCCATAAGCAGGCATCTCTCTTATATTCACCGCTAAAATCGAATAGAGGGTGATTGCGCGACGCATGGTTTATAATTTTTGTACAGGCGCCCTGCGGCTAATTGGCCCGACCAATTGTGCAGAGACGAGACGTTCCCACGGCTCGCAAGGCAAAGGCTTATGGGGAGGACATTTGACAGGCACACAACTGAAGCAGGTTGAGACCAAGCGTCTCTATCAGCACATCGCCGATCAGATCCGCTCACTGATTCAGTCGGGCGATTTTGCACCGGGCGCGCGTTTGCCGCCTGAGCGCGATCTTGCGCAGCAACTTGGCGTTTCGCGGCCGTCCTTACGGGAAGCGTTGATCGCGCTCGAGATCGGGGGCTCCGTCGAGATTCGCCAGGGTTCCGGCGTCTACGTGTGCCGGGCGCCGGAACGCTCGCTGAACGCAACCGCTGCATTGGGCGAAAGCCCGTCTGAGTTGATGCAGGCGCGCGCGGTACTGGAAGGGTCGGTGATCGTGCTGGCCGCCGCGCTGATTACGCCCGAGCGATTGGCCCGCTTGCGAGAGACGCTCGACGCGATGCGGGCGCAGGTCCAGTCAGGGCGTTCACCGCTCGACCATGATCGCGCGTTCCATGTATGTATCGCCGAGATGAGCGGCAACCTTGTGCTGGTCCGGATGGTGACTGAACTGTTCGACGAACGGCACAGCCCGATTTCGGCGCGTCTTAGCGGCCATGCGGAGACCGGCCAAACCTGGGCGGCGGCGCTTGAGGAGCACGAGGCGATTTATCGCGCACTTGAGGAGCGCGACCCGCTTGCCGCTCAATCGGCGATGCGCAGCCATCTGAAGGCATCTGAGATACGGTGGACTGAGACGGGGTGATACGCCTTTCTAGCTGCTTGCCGATGACAGCTCCATGCGCTTGCGCTGCAGGAACCGCCGCACGGCCGGATCACGCTCGAGGCCGATCGCGAGATCGTACGCGCAGAGCGCTTCGGCGATCGCGCCAGTACGCGCGAGCAGATTGGCGCGCGCAGCCCAGTACGGCTGGTAGTCGGACAGCCTTGGATCGTCCGCATACGGCGCGAGCGCGTCGAGCGCCGCCTGCGGGCCGTCCCGTTCCGCTAGCGCGAGCGCGCGGTTCACGGCGACCACTGGCGACGCTGCAATCGCGAACAGCGCATCGTAGAGCTGCACGATATCGTCCCAGTTCGAGCAATGCGTCCGGCAGCGGTGCACATGCGCCGACTGCAGCGCGGCCTCGAGCTGAAAACGTCCGATTGCGTTGCATGCGCTCGCGCGCCGCAGCAGTGCGTTAGCTGTGTCGATCATAGGCGTGTTCCATGTCGCCGGATCCTGAGCCGACAGTGGAACATAGTCGCCGACCGCATCGCGTCGTGCATCGCGCCGTGCCTGCGTATACAGCATCAGCGCGAGCAGACCAAGCGTCTCTGGCTCCTCGGGCAGCAGCTCGACCAGCAGTTGTACAAGAAACAGCGCCTCGCCGGCGAGATCGCGCCGCACGGTGTCGCCGCCGACCGGGTCCGTCCACCCTTCCGCATACGCCGCATAGACTGCTTCCAGCACCGCAGCGAGCCGGCCGGGCAACTCCTCGCGCTCGGGCACGCTGAATGGAATGCCCGCTTCGCGGATCTTGGTCTTCGCCCGCACGAGGCGCTTGCTCATCGCGGCGGGCGACATCAGGAATGCGGACGCAATAGTCTTCGTTTCGAGCCCCAGCACCACCTGCAGCATCAGCGGCGTGCGAATTGCGGCCTCCAGCGCAGGGTGTGTGCATGCGAACAGCAGCGCAAGCCGCCGGTCCGGTAACGCGCCTGCTTCACGCTCGTCGATCTCGTCGGCGAGGATCGTAAGCTGGTTCGCCACTTCGTCGCCGATACGGCGATGGCGCGCGCCATCGATCGCCCGGCGGCGCGCAACCGTCATCAGCCACGCTTCGGGATTCGCTGGGCAGCCGCGCTCCGGCCAGTCCCCGAGCGCGGCTGCAAACGCTTCGGCCAGCGCGTCCTCGGCCGCGGCGACGTCGCGCGTGCGCATCGCCAGCAGCGCGACGAGCTTGCCGTAGCTGCGGCGAGCGACCGCCTCGGCAATCGCACGCGCGGGACCGTCAGCGTCACGTTCGCCGCCGGACGGACTCATGCAGCAGATGGCGCATCGCTGGGGGCGGTCCAGACCGGGCGCACTTCCATGATGCCGTGCCCCGCGCCGGGACAACGCGACGCCCACGCGATCGCCGCGTCCAGATTGGGCACGTCGATCAGGTAGTAGCCGGCCAGCTGTTCCTTCGAATCGGAATACGGTCCGTCCAGCACCTGCGGCTTGCCGTCGACGAGCCGCACCGTGGTGGCCGTGTTCGTGTGCTGCAGCCGGTTGGCGCCCACCAGCACCTCCGCCTTCTTCAACGACTCGGTGTACGCCTGATAGACGGCGACGCCTTGTTGCCGCTCGCTGTCGGTCATCTGGTTCCAGCCGTTTTCTTCCGAATAGATCATCAATAGGTATTGCATATGAGCCTCCGTCATGGGGTTGAGGCGGGTCAATTACACTTGGGCCGCCATCACAATGACGCACGGTCCGCTTGCTGGCGGACAGGCGGCGTCGAAAAAATCGCGGACTGCGCATCCGCCTTGTTTTTTCGCCTCCGTCCAGGACCCTGCGCGCGGTCACTTCGGGCGAGCCCGCCATACCCAATCAGGGTAATACCAAAAGACCGCAAACTACGATCTAACGGGGGTTCGAGCGCGCGAGGGGACTGCCTGCAAATGGGTCGTTCGTCCAGTCCGCGCCTGCTTGCACGGGTGGTTTCGAAATCGCCCCTGACGACAACTCAAAGTGCCCTATGGACTGCCCAGCACTAATTGCCTGCTTGAGCCATTGAGGCATCGCCCCTTCGCCGCTCCAGCTATCGCCATTCGCGCTACGGTAGCGGCCAGTTTCCGGCGCGGCCGCGAGCGCGGAGGCAAGATCATCCGGGCTGATCCCGAAGTCATCCATGCGGTGGCGGAGATAGGCAATCATGCTGTCTCGCTTGCGTTCGTCCATGAAACCTGTTTCCTTTTAAATCGGTATCCGGTGGTTTTTTCAACTGCATGCGACAACGCGCGCCAGGCAACTCCGCTCGTCGCGTTTTACGGCGTCAAAATCTCAAATCAGCGATATTTCACCGTGCTCTGCATACTGCTTCTTCACATTCCACAATGCGGCTCAGTCCGCTGCTTCACAGGCGCTGAACCGCACCCACGTAGCTCCTGGTCGCGTCTCTCAGTTGCTGTGCTGCGACCTGCACAGGCGTTGGCAGTTCGCTCAGTGCGAGTTGGGTGACAACACCGTCCAGCCGCCTGCGAAGCTCTATCACGAGGTCCATGACACTGGCGTCGCCCACACGTCGGCGATTGCTCTGCCTGGAACCAATCAGCGAGCAATCCACGAGACGATCAATCTTGCGGAAGTACGCTTGGGCCGCCATGCGATGCCGCGCATGGAGCGAGGTGATATTTGACTTTGAAAGGCAATCTCGAACGACGTCGACATTCATGCCAAAATGAATCTGCAGCGCGTCGGCAGCATCTGCCCGGTGAAAACACGCCACCTGGTCGAACAATGTCTCACCATCCCCGTCGATCAGATCAACCCAGACCTCACCGTCT
>Ga0116109_1000052_pt1 | contig 32531 bp, 27 predicted proteins | sample June2015DPH_8_10_2_FD_89718 | JGI IMG/M metagenome (GOLD analysis project Ga0116109, IMG submission 89718) | Peatland microbial communities from SPRUCE experiment site at the Marcell Experimental Forest, Minnesota, USA - June2015DPH_8_10 | ecosystem: Environmental > Terrestrial > Soil > Wetlands... | reverse complement strand
TTGATGGTCGCCGTCAGCCGTCATCGCTAGTTCGATCCGGCCCACCTTGGTGTACTTCGCGGCGTTGGTCAGCAGGTTGAGCGCCACCTGTTTCAGCTTGAGCCGGTTCGACACAATCGTGCTCAAAGCGTCATCGAACGTAGGGGTCAGGCGCAAACCTTTGGCTTCAATGGCAGGACTGCACGAGGCCACCAGTTCGTCGAACAGGCCGCGCAGGTCGAAACGCTCCAGGGCCGGTTGATGACTATCGCCGAGCACGACCGAATATTCGACCAGCTCGTCCACCAACGCCTTCATGTCGGCCGCCTGGCGATTAGCGAGCGCAAGCGCCGCTTCGACCTTTGCAGGCGCGCGCGACATCAGTTGCAGCGCCATCGAGAAGACATTCAGGAAATTGCGCAGATCGTGCACGACGCTACGCGTGATCTGCATGCGCGACTCGTACAGATCGCCTACCAGCTTCTGCTTCAAGGTTAGTTCGTGATTCGCCCGCTCCAGCCGGCCGGTGTATTCGTCGATTTTCCGGTCGCGTTCGGTGAGCACTTCGCGAATCGAAGTGAGCGTGACAAAGCTGACCGCCTCGTCGATGAAGTGACGTGCACGCTCCTCATGACGGCGTGTAAAAAACGGCCGCGATTCGCTGAACTGGACAATCTGACCGGCCAGCATCTGCCGGAACAGATCGAGTTCGCGCACCAGTTCGTCGATCCGGTACCCCTGCCGCCAGCGCAGCTTGCCATGCTTACGCGCGTTGCTTTCGATAGCCGGCTCGACCTGATCGAGATCCTGATCTTCCAGCGCGCTGCAGATCCCCTCGAGAATCGCCGGAATGTGGTCTGAAAGCTGCTCATACGTCAGCCGGTCGGCATCGCTCAGCACGATGTCATGGAACACAGCCCTCATCCAGCGCTCGGTCAGGTTGACCTGCTCCAGGCGGAGGCTCCCGGCAAATGCGCGAAGCGGACGGAGTTGGGTATCGGGCATGAATCAGGGCCTGCCGCCACATGAAGGAGAATGGGTGACACATGGCCGGAAGCACGCCGAGGGCAACGTCTATCGCTTTCCGCACGACCGGCAACGCTTCAGTATGCGCGATCTGGGCGGCAAACATCAATTTGCCCGCGCCCGCCCGGCGCCCCTGATCGGGCGGGCAGCTCGAGCCCCGGCTGCCCGGGCGCCGCGGGCGAATGGTTACGTCATGCGATTCGCTCGGAATGAAGACAGGCGGCGGGGACAAATCCATCGCGGCCACCGGTTTCTTCGATTCGGTCCACCTGAACCGCGCGGCCACCGGCTTCTTCGATTCGGTCCACCTGAACCACTTGTGGGACGCAGCCTGCGATATGGTTTTGGCCGCGGAGGGGATAAGCGGTCAACCGGACGCTCGCAGACAGGCCGCGACTAGAGCCGTTCGAACAGCACGTCTTGTGCGCCTTCCCACAGCACCTTGGTGCCGAGTTCGCGCAGACGTTCCTTGCCTTCGACGACAGTCAGGAAATGATTGCCGGCCAGTTGCCCCATCTTGCTGGCAAAACAGCACGAGCCATACGCGAGGATGATCTCCGTTTCGCTATAGCCGCCGGGATAAAACAGGATGTCGCCCACCGACGGATGGCTCGTGTGATTTTCGAAGACCACGGCGTTGCCATCGTTCTCCAGCTTGAAATCGCCAAGCGGTACCCAGCAACCTTCGCCGCTCCAGCGAACGTGGATCAGCTTCTGGCGATACGGCAGAAGCTTCAGAAAGGCCGCCACCGTCTGGGGTGCATCCGGATGGGTCTCGGCGATAAATTCGTGGCGGCAGGAGGTAATTCGAAGTCGCGTCATTGCAGTCTGTCCGTTTGAACGGGTTGATCGGGATAGTCGGCCGGCCGCCATTTTGCGGGTGGAGGCCCCTCTCCGACAGATACAGTTTCGGCCGCGCCGGTCAGGCCAGTTGTTTGCAGTCCAAACCGGACGGGGCCACAGACATGCGGTGCGTCTGTGCGTTCGCAGACCATCCTGACAGGGTCGAATGCTATTGGCAACGGCGGACGTCGCGCAGTGGTTGGCCGGGAGCGTAGCCCCGAGCGGTCACCGTCGGTCGGCCTCTGTCTCAATGCCGCAAAAAGACCGGAACGATATCGACGAACAGGATCTTGACGATCGTCATGCCTGGAAAAATCATCGCGTAGCCGATATCCGGTTCATCCGTCGGCGTCAGCCTGTTAGCGTATGCAAGGATGGCTGGATTGCCGCATGCCCCAGCGACAATGCCTGCGACCTGATCGAACGACATGCGGCAAACAAACATCCCCAGCAGAATGACGGGGACAGCGAGCGCGAGCAGCACCACCGCACCGAGCCCAGCATCAGCAGACCGGTCTCCCAAACGGTCGCGGCAAAGCGCGGGCCCGATGTCATGCCGACCTGGGCGAGAAACAACGTCAGCCCCAAGTTGCGCAGCACGAGATTGGCCGAGAGCGGAATAGTCCAGTTCAGACCGCCCGTACGACGCAATTTTCCGAGAATCAGTGCTACGATCAGCACCCCTGATAATCCGAAGCCGATCTTGCCGATCCCCGGCAGAGGAATGTTGAGTGCACCGAGCAGGAAACCGAGCGCCATGCCGATACCGATGGAGATATAGCTGAACTCTGCGGTTCCTTTGATCGAATTGCCGAAGAACTTGCGCAACGCCGCGAAATCCGCAGGGTTCGCGAGTAGCCCGACCCGGTCGCCATACTCGAGCACGAGGTCAGAACGTGCCAGCAGATCGGTGTCGCCGCGGCGCACATGCGCGATGACCGCGGCGTTGTCGCCGGGCAAACTGAGTTCGCCTGGCGTTGTCCCCACAATCGCTGGGCGCGAGGCGAACACCCGCAGATAGTCGAGATGCTTGCGGTCTTTGAGCATCCGGCCCGGCTCTGCCTCACCCAGGCTCTTCCCCGCAAGATCGAGCGTCTGCCGGTTCGGGCCGACCATCAGCAGCACGTCGTGCTCTGCAAGCACGACGCCGGGCGTGGCCGGTTCGTTGTGATGCGCCCGCCGACGCGCCACGATCTGCACATCTCCCGGAAGACCGCTCATCAGTTCGGCCACCGTCTTGCCCGCAAACTGCGGATTGCCCAGCGAGACTTCCAGTATCTCCATGCCGCTGCCCGAGGGCGCGGCGATCTTCGGCTTGAGCAGCGCAAAAGCGATGTATAGCAACAGGATCGGCCCCGCAACCCCGAATGGATAGGCCACCGAATAACCTACAGCCGGATCATCGTTGCCAAGCACGGCAATGGCCGCCTGCAGGGTTGCTGTGCTCGTGCCCGAGCCTGCGAACAGCCCGAATGCGTGTCCGGGGTTGAGTTGATAGATCTTCATGCAAACTAGACTCGCGACGCCGGACAGCAGCACACCAACCAGCGCAATGAGATTCGCCCTTCGTCCATAGGGGCTGGTGAAGCCGAGAAAGAACTGCTTGCCGTACTGCGCCCCCACGGCGTACAGGAACAGTGCGAGCCCCAGCGTACCAACCAAGGCTGCAGGTGCCGATTTGGGCGCAAACCAGCCGATCGCCAGCGCGACGAACAGGACCGCTCCGACGCCGAGGGAAAATCCCTTGATGTTGATTTCCCCCACCCCATAGCCGATCGCGATCGTGAGGAACAACGCGAACATCGGCTGCTGCTCAAGCAACGTCTTCACGGACTCCATGGTGGCCTCTCGGCTCGGTTCAGTAGAGGGTTGCACGCGCGCCATGCGCCAGTCACTACGCGCCGCGCAAGGCGCTCTCATCGCAAGGATGAACCACTCCGCGTTGTATCGGTTCGAGAGCCTGACCGAACAACTCTAGTCTGTCCGATTGATGTTTTCAATAAACGCCAACGAGCTATGCAGCGGGCATGCGCACTCTGCGCGCTGCGACCGACGGCGGGTGAGATGTCCTCCTGACCTCAGTTGGCTACAAGGCCGGCGTGCCCGTCGCCCAGCTCCCGATGATCTCCTCGATTGCCCGCGCGGCCGATATCAGCGCCGCTTCGCCGCGCGGTTTGCCGACGATCTGGATGCCAACCGGCAAACCGCTCGCGGTCATCCCGCACGGAATCGCCATCACGGGCACGCCGAGCATCGTCAAGCTGTAGGTAATCGCGAGCCAGTCGATATACGTGTCGAACTGCTGCCCCGCCGCTTCCTTGACGTATCGCTCTTCGACGGGGAATGGCGGCACGATCGTCGCGGGGCAGATCAGCACGTCGTAGCGTTCCAGCAGCGCTGCGGTCCGGTTGAACAGTTCGCCACGTGTCCGATAGGCGGCGGACACCGCCCGTCCTTCGAGCTGCAAGCCGAACTCGATGTTCCAGATGACGTTTGGGTTCAACGCTTCGCGATGCCGCGCGAGGACTTCTTCATAGCTCATCGCATACGATACGCCACGCAGCACATGAAATGCCTTGTGCGCCGCGCTCAGATCGATGTCCGGCGTATCCACACCGATGCCTGCCGCCGTCAGTCGATCCATCGTTTTGCGGCAGATATCGAGGATTTCCGCCTCAGGCTTTGCAATACCAAGCCCCTCGCTAAACGCGATGCGTGCCGGCCGCTGCGGTTGCAATGCGCAGTCCAGAAAACGCCGGGCAGGCTCGGCCAGCGAGAGCGGCGCGCCAGGAAGTTCGCCGCACATCGCGTCGAGTAGCAGCGCGGTATCGGTCACGTTGCGCGCCATAGGTCCTTGCACGCCGAGCGTCCCGAACGGATCGGCAGCGGGCCCGGCGGCAACCCGGCCCGGTGTTGGCCGCAGGCCGACTACACCGCAGAACGCCGAGGGCGTTCGCAGCGATCCAGCCAGATCCGAGCCGTGAGCGACCCATGCTGTCCCTGAGGCGAGTGCCGCAGCCGCACCGCCGGATGATCCGCCTGCCGAGCGCGATAGGTCCCATGGATTGCGTGTAACGCCCAGGACGCTGTTGTAGGTGTGGCCGCCCAAGCCGAACTCCGGCGTATTGGATTTCGCATACACGATACCGCCGCGCGCTTCGAGCAAGCTCACTAATAGATCGGAGCGTTCCGGTACCCGCTCGGCATAGATTGTCGAGCCACGGGTGGTGCGGACCCCGGCTACATCGGTCAGGTCCTTGATCGGCACCGGCAGCCCGCACAGCAGACCGCGTTCGGCGACCGGGCGTTTCAGCAACGCGGCGGCGTGCTCATGCGCCCGTTCCCAACAGAGCGTAGGCAACGCATTGACGCGCGGCTCGACCTGCTCGACGCGCGACGCGAGCGTGTCGAGCAGGTCGTGTGGAGAGACCTCCTCGCGCCGCAACAGGCCGACGATTTCGTGGGCGGAGCGGTCGATCAGGGTGACATCAACGGACATGAGCGGGACCTCTTTCTATTGGTGTTAAATGCTCCCAAAGTGTCTCACGTTGCGGTCTATCCGGTTTGCGAGCCGGGCACAGACACGGGCCACAGAAACAGGCGCGAGATGCGCTACGTCTTCAACCGGTACCCCGTCTTGAAGATCCACGCCACGATGGCCAGAAAGATCGCCAGAAACAGCGCGGTCATGCCGAGGCTCACGTCGACGTCCACATCCGCCAGGCCGTAAAAACTCCAGCGAAACCCGCTCACCAGATACACGATCGGATTGAACAAGGTCACGATCTTCCAGAACGGCGGCAGCATATTGACGGCGTAAAAGCTCCCGCCGAGAAACGTCAGCGGTGTAATGATCAGCAGCGGCACGAGTTGCAGTTTCTCGAAACTGTCTGCCCAGATGCCGATGATGAAACCGAACAGACTGAAGGTCACCGCCGTGAGCACCAGGAACAGCACCATCCAGAATGGATGCTGCACCTGCAGCGGTACGAAGAGGCCTGCGGTAGCGAGAATAATCAGCCCCAGCAGGATTGACTTGGTCGCGGCCGCGCCGACATAACTCACTACGATCTCGAGGTAGGAGACCGGCGCGGACAACAACTCGTAGATCGTGCCGGTGAACCTTGGAAAGTAAATCCCAAAGGACGCATTCGAAATGCTTTGCGACAACAGCGACAGCATGATCAGGCCCGGCACGATGAATGCGCCATAGCTAATGCCATCCACTTCCTTGATGCGCGAGCCGATTGCCGCACCGAACACCACGAAATAAAGCGAGGTTGAAATCACCGGCGCAATGATGCTCTGCATCAGAGTGCGCCAGGTCCGCGCCATCTCGAACCTGTAGATTGCCTTGATAGCGTGAATGTTCATTGGTCACCTCTTAGCAGGCTGACAAAGATGTCTTCAAGTGAACTCTGCGTGGTCTGCAGATCCTTGAAGGGGATGCCTGCATCATCCAGCGCTTTCAGCAAGGCAATGATGCTGTTGCGTTCGCGCTCCGTGTCGTAGGTATAGATCAACTCGTTGCCGTCCGCCGAGAGCGTGAGACGATAGTCCGCGAGTTCTGCCGGCACCTCTTGTAGCGGGCTTTCGAGTTGCAGCGTCAATTGCTTCTTGCCGAGCTTGCGCATCAGTTCGGCTTTCTCTTCGACCAGCATGATCTCGCCGCCATTGATTACGCCGATCCGGTCGGCCATCTCTTCAGCTTCGTCGATATAGTGCGTGGTGAGGATGATCGTGACGCCGCTCTCGCTCAGCGAGCGCACCAGGCGCCACATGTCGCGCCGCAGTTCGACGTCGACACCGGCAGTCGGCTCGTCGAGAAACAGCACACGTGGCTCATGCGAGAGCGCCTTGGCAATCAGAACCCGCCGTTTCATACCGCCCGAGAGCGTGATGATCTTGTTGTTGCGCTTGTCCCACAGCGACAGATCCTTGAGGACCTTTTCGACGTAGGCGGGATTCGCGGGCTTGCCAAATAGTCCGCGGCTAAACGATACCGTGGCCCAGACCGTTTCGAAAGCGTCGGTGGTCAGTTCCTGCGGCACGAGTCCGATCAGCGAGCGCGCCGCCCGGTAGTCGGTGCCAATGTCGTGACCATCCACCAGCACCGCGCCTTCAGTCGCCTTGACGATCCCGCAGATGATGCTGATCAGTGTCGTCTTGCCGGCGCCGTTCGGCCCCAGCAGCGCAAAAATCTCGCCGCGGCGAATCGCCAGATTGATGTTTTTCAGCGCGTGAAAGCCGGAAGCGTAGGTCTTGGAGAGATTGGTGACGGAGACGATAGGCTGCATGGAAGACACGGGTGCAGACGCGGACGCGGACTCCGGCTGAGTATGCCGGGCCGCAGCCTGGGGAGGTGATCCAGAATCGATGATGACCCTCGCAAGGTAAATGGAAATTGCTGACCAAACGGGAAGCGCCGCAGGCGGGCGCATCGGCCCGGTCGTCAGCATACAACTGTGCCTCGCAGCAGAGTCAGTTTATCGCCGGGGAATCTCGAACACGAGACAGGTCGTCGTGGCGTGTGCATACAAGGTGCCATCGGGGCCGACCAGACGAGCCTCGGCGGTCGCCAGTTGACGGCCGCAATGAATCACCTTGCCCTCTGCGCGCACGCGCGCCACGCGGGGCGTAAGTCCCCTCACGTAGTTCACGCTGAGTTCGGCCGTAGTGTAGCCGCGGCCCGGCGGCATCATGGTATGCACGGAACAGCCGAGCGCCGAATCGAGCAGCGTTGCGAACCAGCCGCCATGAATCGTGCCGAGCGGGTTCAGATGCTGCGCGAGCGGCGTGCCCTGAAACACGGCGTGGCCTTCGTTGACCTCCATGAGCGTGAAGTCGAGTGTCTTTGCGATCGCAGCATAGGGTAATTCGCCACTCAGGATGGCCTGCAACACTTCAAGGCCCGTTTTGCCGGCCAGCTGTTCAGGGCTCGCCAGCCCTGGCCCGGGTCCGGCCTCCTGCCGGCTGCGCACCTGCGCCTCCTCGGCCAGCCATGTCTCCAACATTTGCTCGGATATCAAATGGATTCTCCGGTTTTATCGCCGCTTATTGCCGCCTAAGACAGGTCATTGCCGCTCGGGGCGGGGTGTTGCGGTTTATCTCACGTTTTCGCTACTCAGCTCTCCGTGCGTGCCATCTTCCACTCCAACGCGGCGCGCACCTCGGGCCACTCGGTGTCAATGATACTGAAGCACGTGGAATTTCGCTTACAAGCGTCCGGCATGATGGCTTTCCGCATGCTTGCGGAGCCGGCTCCGCACAACACGCGCAGTCCCCTGCGGCTAGCTGGGAGAAACTGATGGCGCGGCTGCACGTGCGTCATGCAGCGACGCTGCTGGCGTTGCTCGGCGTGGGGCTCGCGATGGGTGCGCCCTTCATCCTGGGCGCGCATGCGGTGCTGGCCCGATTGCGTAGTGTCTCCTTGCAGATCTTTGCGATGCTGGCGGCGAGCGCTGTCTTCAGCGCCGCAGCAAACGCCGGCAAGCTGCATCTGATGCAAACCGCGCTCGGACTTAAGCTGCGCTTCGCACGCACGCTCACGCTCCCGGCTCCCGGCTCCCGGCTCCCGGCTCGCAATTCGATTTCAATTCGCGAGGCGGATCTCGCCCATCAAGCCGCTGTATCGCGCGGCTTCCTGATCCGTACCGAGAGCCGCGCACGACCCGGATGATCGACCCGCAGCGCGAATAGCTGCAGCGTCTGCGAAATCAGCGCGAGCGGATACGTGACCTTCAGCAGGTCGGCAATCATGCGCCATTCCGCGCGCACGCCCTTCCAGTAGCCAAGCTTTTCGGTTTTGCGGGCTTGTGTGACATGCGGCCAGTGGGTGACCGCAATGGAGAGCCGGCGCGCGATGATCCGCCGATTCATGAACACTTCAATGCCAAAGCGCGGCAAGCCGTGAATTTCCTTGAGCGCTTCGTCGAGCAACTGCTTTCTGACGACGCGCTCCCCGGAGACGAAATCCAGGCCGACGAAGCGAAAAATCAACAGACTGTTTTGCCGCAGACTCATGCTGACATCGGCGCGTCCGCTTAGCACGGGAGTGGCAAGCGCAGTGATGTGGTCCTGCGCCAGCCCTTTGAGATCGGCATCGAGCAACATGAGCCACTCGTGTTCGGCGGCCGCAATGCCGACCGCCATCGCCGCACTCTTGCCGCCGTTCGCCGCACATTCGATCAAGCGCACCGAGGGGAAGCCCCTGACGATGTCGGCAGTACCGTCAGTCGAGCCGTCGTCCACGACGATGACCTCGCCTAGCAGCGGATGGGCCGACGCCACCGCCAGTACGGCTGCGATACGCGGGGCTTCGTTATAAGCGCAAATGATGCACGAAACTCGGTGACCTCTGGATGGCATAGAAGTAGTCGTCGTATTGCGGGAGAAAAACGGCCCGATCAAGCAGCCTTTGGGAACGGCGGACAGCCGATTTTGACTGCGCTTTGTGACAGTGTCATCTGCTTCGCAACTGCCGCACAGAAAATCACATGAAGAAGTCGGCAGCGTGACAAACGGACGGAAGATTGCTTCGGATTCCGGAACATGTGAAGCCGCCACGTGGATCCCGTGTACGCCTCAATCGGCGCGGACCCCGTCCGGCTGCAACGCATAAACCACGTCGGGACATCCTTCTTCGTTATCACTGCCGTCGCCGAAGGCAATCGCCACAAATCCGCGGCGCTCGTAAAAGGCCCGTGCCCGCGTGTTCTCGGCAAAGCAATGCAGATGGATGGGAAAGCGCGCGTTTGACACCACCTCGGCCAGCAGGCGCGTGCCGATACCTTGACCCTCCATAGAGGGGAAAACATAGAGTTGATCGAGCCACAGCACGCCGTCCCCTTCGGAAGTCGCCGCCATGCCAACGATCAGCCCCTGTGCACCCGTCGCCACCGTAACGCGACCGGTTGGGATCAACCAGTCTGCGATCCACCGGCACACTGCGTAATCGGTGTGTGCGAGCGGCGCGAACGGCATCAATTCCTTGCGGGCCCTGAGAAATACATCGGTGACACCCCCGATATCAGCGGACGTCGCCGCGCGTGTAATCACGTCTGGTTTCGACTTCATTGTGATTCGGGCGTTAAGGACGCTCCGGCGAGGCATGACGAACGGCTCACCGTACAGGGCGAATGCAATCTCAACTCGGCAACCCCGGCACGCTGACCCCGAACGTTTGCAACAGCAGCACGACATTCAGCACCAGCACGGAGATCGCCGAGGCGCCAGCCGCAACAATCAGCCACAGCCGGCTGCGATATTGGCCCATCACCTTCTCGCGGCAGGTGAACCATACCAGAGCCGCCATGGGCACCGGAAGCGCAAAACTCAGCACCACCTGGCTAAGCACGAGCGCATGCGTCGCATTGACCCCCAATCCGACGACCACAAACGAAGGCACCATCGTGATGACGCGTCGCAGCCACAAAGGAATCTGAAAGCCGACGAAGCCCTGCATGATCATCTGCCCCGCCATGGTCCCAACCACCGAACTGGAGATGCCCGAGGCAATCAGCGACAGCAGAAAAATCCCCGCCGCGCCGATACCGAGCAACGGAACGAGTGTGTGGTACGCCGTTTCGATTTCGGCCACCTCCGGGTGGCCTGCGTGAAACGCACCGGACGCCATGATGACCATGGCCATATTGATCAGACCCGCAATGGTGAGGGCGATCACCACTTCAATATTCGAGAATTTCAGCAGCTTGACCCGCTCGCCTTCGTTTCTGGCAACGGTGCGGTTTTGCGTGAGGCCCGAGTGCAGAAAGAGCGCGTGCGGCATGACGGTAGCGCCGATAATGCCAACGGCGATCGTCACGGCGTCCGCATCCGGCAATTGCGGCGTAAAAAGGTGCCCGAAGACGCCGGACCAAACCACCGGCGCGATGAACAGCTCCGCCAGATAGGAGAGGCCGATGATGCCCACCAGCGCGCCGATTGCCAGTTCCAAGGGCCGGAAGCCCGCCTTCTCGAACAGCAGCAGCAAGTACGTGACAATGGCGGTAACAATCATGCCGGCCATCAACGGCATGTGAAACAGTAACGCGAGGCCGATTGCGCCGCCCAGAAACTCGGCCAGATCGGTCGCCATGGCGGCGACCTCGCTCACTGCCCACATCGCGAATACGAGCGGCTTAGGGAAATTTTCGCGGCACAATTCGGCGAGATTCCGCCCCGTAACGATGCCCAGTTTGGCGGAGAGGGCCTGAAACAACATCGCCACCACATTGGCCAGCAGGACCACCCACAGCAACGCGTAGCCGTAGCGTGCGCCGGCCTGGATATTGGTGGCGAAGTTGCCCGGGTCCATATACGCGACCGAGACCACTACCGCCGGCCCAGCGAACGGTAACACCATGGCCGCGCCTCGGCGACGGCCTTCCAGCACGTCCCGGATCGCGAGAGCGGTACGCCCCGAAACTGTCGCCGGAGCGGTTTTGTCGCGAACGCGTTCGTCCATCCATGCCTCGTGCAGTTCGCCCGGATAGTAAAAGAACGTATCTGGGCATTTTAAATCGATCCATGCGTGCTAATTTCTCACATTTGCCGCGAGCGTGCGTCATCGAAAACCGCACGCGAAGCGTTAATGAACTGCAGCTTCGCTGCGCTTCCATGAAGGCACAGCTTTTCGGTGTCGCTTTACACCTTCGGATACTTTACAGAATGCCTTACTCGCCGGTTACATTCCTTTCGAGAGCTACCCTGGCCGCCACGGTCGTCTTCTCCCTGATCGGCCATCTGAATACCGCGTACGCCGCCGACCGCGTCATCGTGCTCGACTCGGGCGAGTCCGAACTCTCGCTGATCGACGAAGCCACTCATAAGGTTGTCGGCACCGAGCCGACCGGCAAAGAGCCACACCACCTGATGATCACACCGGACGGTAAATCGCTGATCGTCGCCGATTCGGTCTCGAACAACCTGATGTTCATCGACCCGCACACCGGCCAGGTACAGCGCACCGTCGAAGGTATCGAAGACCCATACCAACTCGGTTTCTCGCCGGATCATAAATGGTTTGTCACGGCGGCGCTGCGGATGGACCGCGCCGACATCTACCGCTATGACGGCACGAACATGACGCTCGTCAAGCATATTCCGCTCGCCAAGACGCCCAGCCACATGACGTTCGCCTCCGACAACCGCACGGTTTTCATGACGCTGCAAGACTCCGGTGAGCTCGCCGCCATCGATCTGCCCACGCAGACCGTGCTGTGGAAAATGCACGTGGGCAATGAACCGGCGGGTCTCTGGATGACGCCTGGCGACAAGTACCTGCTGGTCGGCATGACGGGCGAAGACGACGTGGCCGTGGTGGACTGGCGCAAGCAGCAGATCGTCAAGAAAATCCACACGGGCCGCGGCGCTCATAACTTCCGCAATCTCGACGACGGCAAGCATGTGGCGGTCTCGAATCGTGTCGAAAGCACCATCAGCATCATCGACTACACCACGCTCGCCAACGTCGGCGACATCACCGGGCTGATGCCTGGACCGGATGACATGGAACTTACTCCGGACAAACGCTATCTATGGGTCGGGTTCCGCTTTGCGAAGCACGTTGGCATCATCGACATGACCACGCACAAGCTGATCGAGACCATTGCGGTGGGCCGCTCGCCGCACGGCATCTTTTTCGACAACCGCGCGCCGGTCGTTGCGCCGAACCCGGACTAAGCCGCTTGCTGGTTGCAAGCATTGCATGACTAGCCATTCACGAGGATTCTGATGTTCCATGAAATCGTCGCGCAACTCGACAACATGGTGTCCGCGCTGCAGACGCTGCTGTATGTCGATGTGGTGCAGCCGTTTTTCTATCGCTTCGGCCTGATGGGCTACGACGAAGACACCTATGACGCGCTCTATTGGGTGATCATCGGCGCGCTCGAGATCGTCGTCACGTATCTGGCCTTGCGGCCGCTCGAAGCATTGCGTCCCGCGGAAGAATGGAAGGATCGCAAGGCACTACGCGCCGACGTGATCTACACCTGGATCGCCAAGCTGGGCATCATCAACATCGCGTTCTTTTTCTTGCTTCAGCCATTGTTCGACCACTGGCAAAGCCTGATCTCGATGTACAACATCCCGAACATCGATATCGACGGTCTGTGGCCGGGCGTCACCGATCAGCCGATCGTCTCGTTCCTGATCTACCTGGTGTTACTCGATTTCGCCGGCTACTGGTATCACCGCTGGCAGCATCGGTTCGGTGTCTGGTGGGAACTGCATGCGGTGCATCACAGCCAGCAGCAGATGTCGTTGTGGAACGATGACCGCAACCACTTTCTCGACGACATCATTCAGGCGGCATTTTTCGCAGCGATCTCGCTGTTTATCGGCGTGCAGCCGACGCAGTTTGTGGTGCTGATCGCTGTCAGCAACTTTATGCAGAGTGTGCAGCACGTCAATGCGCGCTTGCCATACGGCTGGTTGCTCGAGCGCATCATCGTCAGCCCGATTTTTCATCGCCGTCACCACGCGGTGGGCTACGGTCATGAAGGCACGGCATACGGCTGCAACTTCGGCGTGCTGTTTCCATGGTGGGACATGATGTTCCGTACGGTTTCCTGGAACCGCACGATCGAGCCGACTGGCATTCGCGACCAGTTGCCGGCACCGCATGGCGATGCTCGTCCCTACGGACAGGGTCTGCTCGCGCAGCAATGGCTGACGTTCGGCCGCATCGCCGCGCGCCTGACCGGCCGGCGTGCTTACGCGCCAGGCACCACCGACGCAGCAAACTGATCCACCAGCGCGGGGAGGCCTCCCGCCCCGCGCTCTACATCCGCTACATCGCCTGGGTCTTCCCAGCCGCGCCAAACGCGATCAGCTCGTCCGCAATCACGGAGCCCTTCCGGCCGCCGCTGCGCAACTGGGCCGAGACGCTTAATTCCGCCATGTTGTTGACTACGGCTTCGCGCCACGGTAGCTTGCCGTCCCAGTCGCTCACGAGCACCCACGCTAAGCTCATCGCGATTGCGTCGCGAGACTTTAAGAACCCGTCTTTAGATAATATCGGCCGTCGGCCGTCACATTCGGACCGAAGCCGCATGCAGCCGCCGAACCGTGTGTCACCACTTCGAGCGTCTCCGGCTCGCTGAGCCTGAACTCGACGAGGCACTTGTCCGCGTGTCCGTCGTACTCGCCGGGATTGGTCACTTTCGCGGTGGCCTCGAGCGGCACGCCCTGCGGCCCCTCCGAAACGGCGACCCGCGCGATAGCGCCATAGAACCGGACGTTTGCCAACAGGGTGCCGGTGTTGGCCACGGGCTGGCCATTGCTGCTGACGCTCGGGTAGAGAAACTCAGCCGCGAGCCGGTACACGCCGCGACGTCCTTTTACCGGCATCAGCGTGACGCGGCTCCATGCGCCGAGCTTGAGATAGCGAGCAAACTGCACGCCGGATGCAGGCAAGCCCTGCACCACCTGCTTGCCCGCAATTGCGGCAAGACGTTGCTGCGCGAGCCCGCCGACGCGGCTCAGCATGAGGTCGTCAGGCGCCTCCTTGCCGCGGCTTGCGGCAGTGCGGTAATACGCGCGCGCATTCGAAAACGCGCCGAGGCTCGCCTGCACATCGCCCTGATGGATCAGCGCCATCGCTACTCGCGCGTGCGCTGAGTTGATCGCCTTCGATGAATTGTCCTCTTCGGCCTGCATGGTGGCGGCGTCCGCCAGCATGGATTCCATATCGACCAGCGACTGCGCATCCTTGATGCGCCCCGCATTGAGCGCAGCGACTCCCAGCGCCGCGCACGAGGCATTGGTGCGGCACTGCACATCCTTGCCGGCGAGCACGTAGCGCCGGTACAACTCGGCGCGCGAACCGCTCTCGAACGCCTGGGCGGCAGCGAGCGACGGCGCTAGCACCGCGAGAGCAGCAACAATGGCGAAAGGTTTTGCACGCATGGGTGGAAGGGCTGGTAATCACGTGCTCGATAGCAAACGCCCTGCATAGCGCGTCCAGCAGGCGAGGGCTTCTTCACAGATTCGGGCGCTGCTAGTGATGCTGACAGAAAATTGACGAATGCGCGACATGATCACCCGCCGCCCGGATCCGCGCCAAACTTCTTCCGGTATGCACCCGGACTCGTCAACGCAATGCGCCGGAAATGACGGCGCAGCGACTCCTCCGAGCCAAAGCCCGCCTTTTGCGCAACCCATGCCATCGACATCGCGTTCTGCGATTCCAGCAACTCCCGCGCAATCGCCACACGTTCACGCACGAGCCACTCATAGGGTGCCATTCCCGTCGCATCGTGAAACTGACGCTGCAACGTGCGCGGGCTCATGGCTGCGCGTTCGGCGAGCGAGCGCAAAGTATGCGGCAACGCAGGGTTGGCGCGAACCCAGTCCATCAGCCTTGCGACGCGGCCGCCTTCGTCCGGCGGCACCGGCCGCGGCACGAACTGCGCCTGACCGCCCTCGCGATGCGGCGGCACCACCAGCCGCTGTGCCACCCGGTTGGCTATCGCACTACCGTAGTCGCGCCGCACCAGATGCAGCAGCATATCGAGTCCGGCGGCCGAACCCGCTGAGGTCATGACCTGCCCTTCGTCGACGTACAGCGCGTCCGGCTGCACGCGCAGTTGCGGATAACGCCGCGCCAACTTGTCGGCATAGCGCCAATGCGTGGTGACGGTTTTGCCGTCGAGCACGCCCGCCGCGGCAAGCACGAAGACCCCCGAACAGATCGAGCAGAGCCGTGCGCCACGCAGGTAGGCGGCACGAATTTTCCTCAGCAAAGGCGCAGGGGGTAATTCATCGGCATCGCGCCAGCCAGGCACGACAATCGTCGCGGCGCGATCGAGCAGCCGTAGCGAGTAAGGCGCCGCGACGGTAATGCCACCCGCTGCGCGCAGCGGCCCTGGCTCGACCGCGCAAGCCGCGAAGCGGTACCAGTCGAGTTCGAGTTCCGGCCGCTCGAGTGCGAACAGCTCGGTGACGCAACCGAATTCGAAGGTACAAAGCCGGTCATAGACCAGCGCGACGACGAGATGATCTTGCATGGCGTAATGTTACCGGAGATTGCCAATTACGCCACTTCTGCATGGACCGCGTGTCCGTAACAATCCTCAATACGGAGCAGACTTGGCAACGATCCGGTCATCGCGCCAGCAAGTCGCTCGTCTCGACTCTGTGCTAAAGGTGGTGCCAGCAGTCCGAGTCCGCAAGATGCGGACCTGCCAGTCTTGCAAATCCGGGCATGGATCATTCTTGTTTGCCGATAGTTAGCTGGAAACCCTCATCGACCCAGCCGGTAATGCCGCCGATCATTACCTTGACCGGGCGACCGAGTTGGGCAAGCTTTATTGCAGCTCGCGTTGCGCCGTTGCAATGAGGGCCCGCACAGTATGTGACGAAAAGCGTTTCGGGCGGATACTCAGCGAGCTTTGACGTCACTATCTTGCCATGCAGAAGGTTCACCGCGCCTGGCACGTGGCCACGTACGAAATGTGCAGAGCTACGGACGTCGAGCAGTACGAAGTCGACGGAAAGTAGGTCGTCGCTCTCAAGCGCCGCGTGTACATCAGCGCAATCAGTTTCGAACGACAACAAAGTGCTGAAGTGAGCGAGCGCCGCAGCGCTGTCGGCGAACGGAACGGCTGAGACTGGGGACATATAAATCTCCTTTTGCATCTATCGTTGCAATGGATTGTCCGGGTCTGCTGCATGACTGGCCAGTGGCGCAAAAGCCATATGCCGGTAACATTGCGCCACGCCCATGGTTCGGCGGCAAGAACGACTCAAGATCGGCCGCAGCCGCCGTCCGCGCATCGGACTAACGCGTCCGCTATCTGCCTCTGACCGGGCGTTCGCCACCTAACAGCCGCGAACGCCCGGTCGAATCTCAGCCCGCTGGCTCGCGCCGCTGCGCGCGTGCGGATCCACGCGTAAGCAACCCAGGCCAACTCTTGCCCAAGGTGCCCACGTTGCGGTGAGTTCCCTTCATTCCCCATAGCCGCTCAAGGTTCCGGTCGCGTCGGTGCACTCCGCGGTTTCCTCCCTCGAGCCTTGTCCAACGCCTGCCAGCATGGGTCGTCGTGCACTCATGCGGCAGCGGACAAGGGCAGGCATCGAACAACGCTTAACGATCTGAGCCGATCGTCATCGGCTCGGTGCGGCCAAAAAGCGCGATAGATATGCCGGCCACGTCGCGCGATTTTCTCAGTCATGATCGAGCGGCGCATAACGAGAGTCACGAAGCCGTACGCGGTCAGCGGTACGCCCAGCATGGCACCGAGGCACGGCGGCAACCGGCGTGCCGATCCGCTGACTGGCGCATCAATAGTGGTTTTTCGCTAACGAGTCCATCAGTTTCTTGAAAGACATTCTTTCAGCTTCACAAAGAAGATGAGCGCCCCTAGCTCTTATACTGCGTCGCAGCGTCGCTGCGTCTCATGGCCGCAGGGCCGTTGGTGATGTGAAACATCTGCCGTAAAAATGCTAATGAAAGAGACTTTATGAAACTGAAGGGTTTGGTCATTGCAACACTCGTGCTGTCGACGGGGGAAGCGCATGCACAAAGCAGCGTCACGCTGTACGGCGTCCTCGACGCGAGCGTGGCCTATACGGATAGCGTGAACACGAGCAAGGGCATCTCCACAGGTACCGCCCAAGGCGGCGCCCAATATCAGATGTTTTCTGGACTCCTGAACACCTCGCGCTGGGGCATCAGAGGCAGTGAGGATCTCGGCGGCGGTCTGCACGCCGTGTTTGATTTGGAAAACGGCTTCATGCTCAACAGTGGCGCGTTGAAAAATTCCGAGGCAGGGCAAACCGCCGACTTGTTCGGCCGGCAGGCCTGGGTCGGTGTGAGTTCCGACCAGTACGGTTCGGTTACACTGGGTCGTCAATACGATTTCATTTTCGAATACGTTGCACCGCAGAGTGCGACCGGTGCAGGTTGGGGTGGCAACTTTTTCGCCCACCCGTTCGACAATGACAACATGGACGACAGCCTGCGCTTCAACAATTCGATCAAGTTCAAAAGCGCCACATACGCTGGCATCAAGGTCGGCGCGATGTATGCGTTCTCCAACGCGGCGGGGGAATCAGGTAACGACAACGCGTACAGTGTGGGCGCCAACTATGCGTACGGCGGATTCACTGTTGCGGCTGCGTACGACCAGATCAACCGTAACGCCAGTTCCATGAATACGGCAGGCGTATCGAGCTCGATCGATGGGAACGCGCTGTCGTATGGGGGCGACCAACAAATCTACAGTGTCAGTGCCGGGTACAAGTTCCCTAACAATTCGTCGATCGGCTTCGTATGGAGCCATGCCGTTACGTACGACCTCATGAACCCGACCGCCGGTACCGGTGCCACCACCAGCCTATACGGTAGCTCCTACGGCCTCACGGGCAGCTCCTTGAAGTTCGACAACTTCGAAATCAACGGTCGCTATTTCGTGCGGCCCGATATTTCCCTCGGGGCAGCCTACACGTACACCATGGCTTCGTTTTCGGGAGGGACCTCTGGGCTAGGCGGCACGATGACTTCGGCCGGAGCGGCCACGCCGCATTGGAACCAGGTTACGGTTGAGGCCGATTACCTGCTTTCGCGCAGCACCGACATCTACCTGGCGGCCGCCTATCAGAAAGTCAGCGGCGGCAATGGCATCCAGGCATTTAACGCTGGCATCTACAACATGACGCAGGCGTCGGGTGACGAGCAGGCGGTCGCCGCAATTGGCATGCGCCATCGGTTCTAACCCCCTACCGCGCGATACCTCGTAGGTCGCTAGACCGCTTGAAAGGCGCCGGCAGGCGCCTTTCAAGCCTCGGTCGCGTGCGCGAAACGTGGTCATCAGGCCGATTCTGCTACAAGTAGATCAGCGCGACGCCAGAATTAACTTAACATGCGCACTTCATTAATAGCCACCAGGGGCTGAAGAAAGAAATCATGCTTACAACAAGACGACTGGGATCGGGAATCGGTATCTGGATCGCCGCCCTGATCGGCATTGGAGCGGCGCACGCCGATGAGGTCGTCCAGGCTGCCACGCCGGAACATGTCGCCGACTTCGTGGCCCATGACTTCCATTTTTCCGATGGTACAGTCTTGCCGGAAGTGCGCATCCACTACGTGACGATTGGTACGCCACATCGTGATGCACACGGTCGGATCGACAATGCGGTGCTGTTGATGCACGGCACAACTGGTAGTAGTGCTGAATTTCTGACGCCGCTGATGCGCCGGGAGTTGTATGCGCCTGGTCAACCGCTGGACGCACAGCACTATTTCGTCGTGATTCCCGATGGACTGGGTCGTGGGGGCTCCAGCAAGCCCAGCGACGGTCTGCGTACACACTTCCCGCACTATGGCTATAACGACGTGGTAGAGGCCAATCATCAAATGCTGGTTGACGGGCTGCACGTCACGCACCTGCGTCTGGTACTCGGCGTTTCGATGGGCGGCATGCAGACGTGGATCTGGGGCGAACGCTACCCCGATATGGCTGACGCGCTGATGCCCGTCGTCAGCCAGCCCATCGCCATCGCGGGGCGCAACTGGCTGTGGCGGCAGATGGTTGTCGGCGCGATCCGCAACGATCCCGACTGGCATAACGGCGACTACACGACGGAGCCGACGCAGTGGCTGCGCGTCATGCCGATTTTCGCAGTGCTCACCGTCAACCCGGCCCGCCAGCAGGAGCAGGCACCGGATCGCAAAAGCGCCACCGAGATGTATGACCGTCTGGTCGAGCAGGCCAAAAAGAACGATGCTAACGACGTTCTGTACTGGTTCGAATCGTCGTGGGACTACAACCCCACCGCAGGACTCGGCAAGATCCGCGCCAAACTGCTGGCAGTCAATTTTGACGACGACCTGCTCAATGCTACCGACCTCGGTGTCATGCAGCGCCTGATCCCCATGGTCCCGCATGGAAGTTACGTCGAAGTGCCCGAATCCGCGCTTTCGTACGGACATCAAACGCAGACTCATCCGGAAGCATGGAAATCGTACGTGGCGAAGTTGCTCGCCGAGCGTTGAGTCGGCGGATCCGTCAGGGGACGAGATTATTGCGGGTGTCGAGGCCTGAACAGACCTCCTGGTTTCATGTGAGGGCTTGAGGCCGCAACGCACCAATCGTATTCGAGGAGAATTTCTGTGAAAAAAACAAAGCACTTCATTCTCGGCTGTCTGCTCGTCGCGGCATCGTCAGCTTGCCTGGCTCAAAACACGGGCATCGGCCGAACGGAAGTCACACGCGCTGACGTATCGGTACCAGGACGGGAAGCTGTCGTTTCACGTGTTCAGATCGCGCCCGGTGGGCAGCTAGGCTGGCATACGCATTTTGGCGACGAAATCAGCTATGTCGAATCGGGCACGTTGACACTGTTGATTGCGGGAAAGAAAGAGCAGAAGATCGAAGCGGGCGGCGGCTTTGTCGTGCCAGCGGGTCTGGTGCATAGCGCGAAGAATGAGGGCACCTCGCCCGTCCTGCTCATCACGGTGCATGTGGTGGATAAGGGTAAGCCGCTGGCTACGCCGGCCGCACCGCCGGTCCAGTAAGAGCGATACATGGAGTGCGGGCGCCATTTCGTTGGGCATGCCCTGATGGCGCGGTCAGCTATTGGCCCGCCTGCTGGCCTTTTCCTCAGGGTCGCTCGGGAGACGGCAAAGAAGTGGCGTAACACGCGCTCGACGATCGGGTGTATCGAGCCAGTCTATCGGGCAATCGCCTCCGAGCGCCGGACAGGGCTGCGTCAGCCTGTCTGCAACCCATACCGAAGCATGGAAAGCAGCGGCATTGCCCGATTGCCTGACCAGCGTCTGCACCTGTCCGACGATCTGCTGCGCAGCTTCCTGTACGGCCGAATCCTCAAAGGTGACGACGTGCGATTCCTCGGGCCATTCGCCACGACCGGGTTGCTGCGCCATCGTCGCAGCGGATAGCGCCAGCGCGCTCGCACACTTCCAGACATCGCTGCGTTTCGAGACCGACTGCTCGGACGTTTATGCCGCGTGCGCCGGCGGCGCCCCGGTTTCGTGCTGCATCCGTGTCGCGCAACTGGGGCGGCCGGTCAAGCTGATGATCGGCGGCCTCACCGGCTGGCTGGACGAAGGTTTCGAATGGCCGACGGCCGGCAGCAAAAAGCCGCTCTGATAAGCCCCGCCAATCGCCGCGATTAACGATAAGCATTTCACGGCGGCATAGATAGTGTGTGATTATCGATTCCAACAAAACGATAGAAAGGAATCGGGGAAATGTCCATGCTGCGAAACCTCCGAACCGGCGCGCGCGTCGCAAGCGGTTTTGCGCTCGTGCTGCTTGTGCTCATAGCGCTGACTTTGGTCGGCATCGTACGTGTCAACATGATCAACGCGAGCCTCGCCACGATCAACGACATCAACAGTGTCAAGGAAACCTACGCCATTGCATTCCGTGGCAGCGTGCACGACCGCGCAATCGCGGTGCGCGACGCGGTGCTGGTGCCGCCCGCCCGCGTGGCCGGCGTCGCAGATCACATCAGTGCGCTTGAAGCTGACTATCGACGGGCTGCCGCGCCGCTCGACGCGATGGTCTCAGATCGAACCAAAGCCTCCGACGACGAGCGTACGATTCTCGCGAACATCGAGGCGGACGAGGCGCGCACAACGCCGCTGATCGCCGACGTGCTCGCGCGACGCGAGGCTGGCGACCAGGTCGGCTCGCAGCAGGTCGTGCTCGATTCCGCCGGACCGGCCTTCGTCGAATGGCTCAATGACGGGAAGAGCTTCATCGATCTCGAAGAGAAGCTAAACCAGATACAGGCGCACACGGCGCGTGAAGTCGGCCGCACGTTCGAGTTTCTGATGGTCGCGCTCACGGCTGCGGCAATCGCAATCGGCGCCGCCATTGCGTGGCTCATCACGCGCCACATCACGAAGGCGCTCGGCGGCGAACCCGACGATGTACGCCGGCTTGCCGATGCGATCCGGGAAGGCTCGCTTGTCCACGAGGTGCACGTACGGCCCGGTGACACCGATAGCATTCTCGCGACGATGGACCGCATGCGAAACGCGTTGCGCGAGGTCGTCGAAGGCGTGCGCATGCATGCCGACAGTGTGCTCAGCGCCAGCCTGCAAATCTCGCATGGCAACGCCGATCTGTCGACCCGCACCGAATCGCAGTCAGCGTCGATCGAAGAAACATCTGCCTCGATGGAGCAATTGACGGACACAGTGCGACAGAACACCTCGAGCGCGAAGGAAGCGAGTGGGCTAGCCACGACGGCCGAGGACGTCGCTGCGCGCGGCAGCGACAGCATGCGTGAGGTCGTGGAAACGATGGACGGCATCTCGACCGCCTCGGCCAGGATTGGCGACATCATCTCCGTCATTGAAGGCATCGCGTTCCAGACCAACATTCTCGCGCTCAACGCGGCCGTCGAGGCGGCGCGAGCCGGCACCCAGGGACGCGGCTTCGCGGTCGTCGCGAGCGAGGTCCGTTCGCTCGCACAACGCGCGGCGAGCGCAGCGAAGGAGATCAAGGAACTGATCGAAGACTCCGCGCAACGCGTGCATGCGGGATCGAAAAAGGTGCGCGACGCCGGCGTGACGATGGATGAGATCCTGCGCACGGTGCGCCAGGTCAACCAGCTCATGGGCGAGATCTCGGAGGCTTCTGATGTGCAGAACGACGGCATCGAGCAGGTGGGACGCGCAATTGCGCACATCGACGACGCAACGCTCCAGAACGCCGCGCTGGTGGAGCAGGCCGCCGCAGCAGCCGACACGCTGAAGGAGCAGGCGCACGCGCTGCATGGCGCAGTCGCGGTGTTCCGTGTCGGTGACGCCGCCAACAGCGAGATCCGCGACGCAGCGTGAGCCCTGAAAGCCGATCGCCGCAGACAGGCGGTAAAAACCAATCGCATAACCGGAACCAGTATGAAGCGTGAACAGCAGTCCTTTAACCAATCTGAATACGACCTCCCGGACCAGCCTGGTGATGATGCACCCGAGATTCTGACAAGACTGCTCGGGAAGGCAGACGTAACGATCGACGGAGACCGTGGTTGGGACATTCGAGTCTACGATCCGGAAGTCTACAAACGCGTATTTTCAAGTTGGTCGCTTGGCCTCGGCGAGTCATACATGGATGGCCAGTGGGATTGCGAGCAGCTCGACGAACTGTTCACCAGGTTGCTCCGTACGGATATTGATTCGGCAGCGGTCGGTATCGCGAAGTTCCGACTCGTCTTTGAGCATCTCCGTCACCGCCTGTTTAACCTGCAATCGAGCGACCGTGCGTTCCAGGTGGGCGAGCGCCACTACGACGCGGGCAATGATGTATTCGAGGCAATGCTGGACAGTCGCATGATCTATTCATGCGGTTACTGGGAAAACGCCACGAATCTGGAGCAAGCTCAGTTTGACAAGCTTGACATGATTTGTCGCAAGCTGAAACTGCGCGCTGGAGAGACGCTACTCGATATCGGTTGCGGCTGGGGCGGACTCGCCAGGTTCGCCGCCGAACGATATGGAGTACACGTCACCGGCGTCACAGTCTCGAAGGAGCAACTGGCGCTGGCCCAGGAGCGTTGCAAAGGACTGCCGATCAGGCTGATCCTTCAGGATTATCGCGAGCTACAAGGGCGCTTTGACAAGATCGTCTCTGTCGGTATGTTCGAGCATGTAGGGCTCAAGAATTACGAGACCTATTTCGATACCGCCAAGCGCCTGCTGGCGCCCGAAGGTCTGTTCCTGCTGCATTCAATCGGCCTGGCGTCGACCAGCCAGGGAACCGACCCCTGGATCGACAAGTACATTTTCCCGAACGGGAAGCTTCCTTCAGCCAAGGAAATCGCCGAGGCCATCGAAGGGCGTTTCATCATCGAGGACTGGCATAACTTTGGCCAGGACTACGACCGCACCCTGATGGCATGGTGGGATCGGTTCAACGAGGCGTGGCCACGTCTCCAGTCACGCTATAACAGGCGTTTCTATCTCATGTGGAAATACTATCTGCTTTGCTGTGCGGGGTTTTTCCGGTCGCGGCAAGGTCAGCTCTGGCAACTCGTGCTAACCCATGACGGACGCGCTGAAACCTATCGGTCCGTCAGGTAGTTCAAAAAGCCGCTCGACGTCCGTTAAATTGACTATGGTGGGTAACTTGACATGCTGAACGAACTTCACAAAGTGGATGTGCTCGACGGCTCCGGCCCAGACACCGCAGTTCTCCTTATTAATCTCGGAACACCCGACGACGCTACCCCCAAGGACGTCAGCCGGTACCTTGCAGAGTTTCTCTCTGACCCTCGCGTGGTAGAGCTGCCGCAGTGGCTGTGGCAGCCAATCTTGCACGGAATCGTGCTGCCGTTGCGCAGTCGCGCTTCGGCGAAGAAATATCAATCCGTCTGGATGCCGGGCGGCTCCCCTCTGCGGGTCTATACAGAACGCCAGGCCTATGCGCTCAGATCGTGGCTCCGCGAACGAGGCCAGGACGTTCTCGTGGACTACGCGATGCGCTACGGGTCCCCCTCGATTGCTGACGCATTGAGTCTGCTTCAGGCGAACGGCGCGAAGCGAATCATTCTGATGCCGATGTACCCTCAATATGCGGCGTCGACAACAGCAACGGCCTTCGACAAGGCAGCTCAGGCGCTCTCCAGGATTCGTCACCAGCCGGAGATCCGGTTCGTCAAGCAGTACTACGACCACCCGGGATATATCGCATCGCTCAAGGAACAGGTAGAACAATATTGGGCGCATAACGGCCGACCTCACTTTGCGGCTGGAGATCAGCTCGTGCTCAGTTTCCACGGGCTGCCGGCAAGGTCTGCTGACCTTGGCGACCCGTACTACCAACAATGCCTCGAAACGGGTTATCTGTTGCGCACAGCACTCAATCTCGACGAAGAAAGCTGTCGGGTGACGTTCCAGTCTCAATTCGGCTATCAGGAATGGCTAAAGCCTCACACCGACCAGTTGCTGGCAGAACTTGGGACAATCGGAACAGGCCGCGTCGATGTCTTTTGCCCGGGTTTCACCGCTGACTGCATTGAAACGATCGAAGAGATAGGCATGGAGGGGCGCGACACGTTCCTGAAATACGGGGGTGGGGAGTTCCATCGAATCGAATGCGTCAACGCGTCTCCCGGTTTTATTAGTTCGATCGGGGAAATCTGTCTTGAGAACCTAGTTGGATGGCGGAATCCTGATTCCGAAAGGAGCGGTGACAAGGTTCTGGCACAGGCCGCTTGACACCTGGCGTGTTGGGTAGCCCGCGCGGTCAACGTGCCGCACGGCAAAATCGTTGCCTCGAAACTTATGGATTGCCTTGGCGACACCAAAAAGCGCAATTTAATTAAACAAAACCTGCCAACGGTCGATAACCAGTTGAGCCGTCTCCCCTTATACGGCTGGACTAAACATGCTTGGCACATACAACTTCTGGCTGGTGGCGGTATCGTTCATCGTCGCGGCGCTTGCGTCGTACACCGCCCTCGACCTGACTGGACGCATCGCGGTGCTGGAGTCGTCACGACTGCGGCATGCCTGGCTAGCCGGTGGCGCAGCCGCGATGGGTGTCGGCATCTGGTCAATGCATTTCATCGCCATGCTGGCGCTGTCGTTGCCGATTCCACTCGGCTACGATTTCGCGTTGACGGGCGACTCGCTCGCCATCGCGGTGGTGGTGTCGTATTTCGCGCTTTTCGTCACCACGCGTGCGCAACTCACGCCATCCCGTCTCGTGGTCGGCAGCGTGCTGATGGGACTCGGCATTGCCGGGATGCACTACACCGGCATGGCGGCCATGCGCATGCATCCCAGTGCCGATTACCGGCCGGCGTGGTTCGCCGCGTCGCTTGGCATTGCGATCGCCGCCTCGATGGCCGCTCTGCTGATCGCTCGCAGGCTGCGCGATGATGCCGGACAGCACGTCAAACGGATCCGCTTCGGCGCGGCACTGATCATGGCAGTGGCCATCAGCGGCATGCACTATGCCGGCATGATGGCGGCCGATTTTCCCGCTGGCGCCATTTGCGGCGCAGCCAAGGGCGTCAACACCGAGTGGCTCGCCACGGCGGTGACCCTCTTCACCTTCTCGATCCTGATCGTCACGCTGATGCTGTCGCGCTTCGATGCACGCACAACCTTCCTGGTGAGCGCCGTGTCGAACCTGAACGGACAGATCGTGCGCCTCGCCACGCTCGACACGCTGACCGGCCTGCCGAACCGCGCAACCCTCACCGAGCGGATCGGATCGGCGATCGAGTTGGCGCGCCGCCGCCACAACGTGTTCGCAATCCTGTTCATGGATCTGGACGGCTTCAAGACTATCAACGACTCGCTCGGACATTCGGCCGGTGATCAGGTGCTCGCCGCTTTTGCGCAGCGGCTGCAGGCCTGCGTCCGCGCCACCGACACGGTGGCGCGGTTGGGTGGCGACGAATTCGTGGTGTTGTCGGAAAATCTGGTCGCGCGGCAGGACGCGGGCCTGATCGCTGAAGGCGTCCTGGAACGGATGCGCGAGGGGGTGTGGAGCGACAACGAGCCGTTGCAGGTCATGCCGAGTATCGGCATTGCGCTGTTCCCGCAGGACGGCGACAGCGTCGAGACGCTGCTCAAGCACGCGGACGCCGCGATGTATGAAGCCAAGCGCGCGGGCCGCAGCACTTATCGCTTCTTCGAGACGAGCATGAACGAAGCGGCCACGCGCACGCTGCAAATCCAGCACGCGCTGCACGAGGCGCTCGGCGCGGGCTATTTCACGCTGCATTTTCAGCCCAAATTTCGCGGTGACAGCAACGATCTGGCAGGAGCAGAGGCGCTGATCCGCCTCAACCATCCGCTGCTCGGCGTGCTGGCGCCGCTGGAGTTCATCCCGATTGCCGAACGCTCCGGCCAGATCGTGCAGATCGGCTACTGGGTGGTGCGCGAGACCTGTCGGCAAATCCGCCGCTGGGTCGACGCCGGGCTGCCGTCGATGAAGGTCGCGATCAACCTCTCGCCGCGTCAGCTATCGCAGCCGAATCTGGTCGCCACCGTGCTCGAAATCGTACGGGCCGAACAGGTGAATTGCGACCGGATCATGTTCGAGATCACCGAAACCGTCGCCATGCAGGACGCGCCCCGGACCATCGAGATGATCCACGAATTTCAGACCAACGGCTTTGAGATCGCCATCGACGATTTCGGCACCGGCTATTCGAGCCTCGCCTACCTGCAACGCTTCCGCGTCAAGCAGTTAAAGATCGACCGCTTTTTTACCAACGGCCTCGATGACCATGGTCCGGAAGGTACGGCGATCGTATCCGCGATCATCGCGCTAGCGCATTCGCTCGACATGGACGTGGTGGCCGAAGGCGTCGAGACCGCATCGCAACTCGGCAAGCTCAAAGCGATGATGTGCGACGAGATGCAGGGCTTTCTGCTTGGCAAGCCGCTCGAGCCGGATGCCTTCAGCGCCTTGCTGAAGGCACGCATGGAGGTGGCGTAGGCCAAGGTCCGGCGCAAATCTCTCCCGAACGATGCTTCGCAGCGGCCCAATCCGCTCACACCAACTGCGGTTCCGGTTCACCCGCGTCACGGCCGATCAACGTAGGTGCGAGCGCCAGATCGCGCCGCGTCAGCTTGCCATCCACCGACGCGCCACAATCCATGCGCAGTTGCTGGTAATGGATGTTGCCGGTCACATGCGCGTCGGGCTGCAGTTCGACGAAATGATCGGCAATCACATCGCCGACGATCTTGCCGTTCACCACCACGTCATAACCATGCACATTGCCCTCGATCGAGCCCCGGTCGCTCAGGACGAGCAACGTCTGCGCGCCCGCCTTGCCGATGACGTTGCCGTGCACGTGGCCGTCCATGCGCAGACCCTCGCTGAATTCGAGGTCGCCGGTAATGCGCACGTCGTGGGCGATCAGGGTGGCGAGCTTGGTGTGCTGGATGCTCGTGGTTTTCTTCTTGCTGAACATAAATAATCTCTAACTGATGAATGGAACTGTTCGTCGCATCCTGCGTGACCGGGCGACGAACCGGATTGATGGGTCACCCGCGGGCAACCTCCCCGCCAACCGCTTTCCGTGACATGGTCAGCGGCGCTTCTGGCTCTGGCCGCGTAAAAACAGCAATTCGGTATTCAGACGGCCGACTTCGGCGGCTGAGGCGTCGGCGGCCTTCTGGACGGCGGCGCGAGCCGTGGACTCCTGTGCCAGCGCGAGCCGGGTGCGTTCGAGTTCGGCTTGCGCGCCATCCGGCGAAACCGGCGCGCTCGCGCACTGGTCCGGCTGCGCGGCGCGCTACGTGGCGTACCAGCCCATCGCGGCGGCGCCCGCGGCGACACTGCATGCACACACGCACGCCCAAAGCGCGACGCGAACGGCGCGCGAACGCACCGGCTGCAGCGCATAAACGCGCTGCGTAAGACTGCCCGCATCGCGGGTCGAACGAAGATCAACCATGAGGATGGGCGCCGAAAAGCGCAAGGTAGCCAGTCGGATCGACCGGAGCGCCGTTCACCAGCACTTCGAAATGCAGATGCGGTCCAGTCGAGCGGCCGGTAGTGCCAATGTCGGCGACATGCTGGCGCGGCAGCACCAGATCGCCTTCGTGCACGAGGATGCGCGACGCGTGGCCGTAGCGCGTGATAAGACCATTGTCGTGATCGATTTCGACCGCGTTGCCGTAGCCGCCTTTCGGTCCGGCGAAGATCACGCGTCCGCCGGCGGCGGCGAGAACCGGCGTGCCGCTCGGGGCGACCAGATCGACGCCCGGATGAAAACTGAGCTTATGCGTGAACGGATCGATACGGTTGCCGAACGGCGAGCCGAAGCGGACGCCGTCGGCCGGCATGCGGCCGGGAAAGGCGTTGAACGCGACCTCGTGTGCGTCGGTTTCATGTTCGAGCGCGGCGAGCGTGGCGCTCATGCAGTCGAGTTGCTCGCGGGTCGAAGCGGCATCGCCGCGCGACGGCCGCGTGGTGATTTCCACGCAGGACCTTGGCGGCAGTGATGGGCCGCCCTCGCCGTCCGCGTCAGAGGTTTCCTGATCCGCCGGGTTGGCAGGCGCGCGCAGCGGTGGCTTCGGCGTGTTCAAGCGGGCTTCGAAATCGCGCAGGGCGCCGACCTGGTTCGTCAGTCGCTCGATGCGCGGTTCGATCTGCGCCACCGACGCATTCAGCTGGCCGAGCTGATCGATCGCATAGTTGTGCTCGACGCGACTCACTGCCTGACTGGGCAGGGCCGCCGCACCACGCGCAGGCAGATGGATGCCGATGGCAATGCCCGCCGCGAGTGCCAGCACCGCCGTACCGACCGCCGCCGCGACGGCGATCGTCAGGGCGGTGCGCCGGGTGACGAAGCGGATCTCGCCGCTACTGAGCTGACTGCCTGCGCCGAGAATGGAAGACATCAGCGGCTCCCCGTCTGCGGCGCGCCGCGTAACGCGCACTTGCAACGGCACCGGCGAATCCGGCGCGCAAACGAAACAGGGAAGACATCAACGGCGAAGGGGGGACGAACCGGCATGCAGCGTGAGTCGGACAACCGCCGACGTGAGATGAAAGACAAGGGCGCAAATTATCCCCCTGTCTCGCCAGGCATCATCTCAAATTCGGAAGCCTGAAGAACGGGACGCCACCTCGATTCCTCTAAATTTCACAAGATACCGAAACAGTAATGAACCCGCCCGCGCGATTGCACATCTGACGGAACAGCAGGCTCCGGTCAGGTGAGCCGCTGCTTTTTGGCTTTGGCGCTAGCGGCCGCGCAGGCAGACACCACGCTCGCGTGGGCGAGGCGGGTTGCGGTTGAGCGGAGCATGTGGCCATGCATTGGCCCGAGTTACTAAAATTGCTTGACTTCTCGCACCGCCGAATTAATATACGCACCGCGTACATCAACCTGATCGAGAGGTGACCTGCATGAGCGTCCCGCAACAAGCCTTCCTCCGCGACGCCATGCGTCGCCTGAACATGACCCGCGACACCTTCGCAAGCCGCATCGGCGTATCGCGCAGGGCTTTGGACACATGGCTGCTGCCGGACGACTCGGCGGAATCGCGGGCCATGCCGGAGATTGTCGAGCGTTTCGTGTCGGAAATCGTCGTGCACGGCGAACCGGGCGAAAAATATACGCAAAGCGTAGACTCACAATCGCTCGCCAGCCAGATGCTGTTCGAGGGCAAGCCCCAGTTGCTGTCCGTCGATCAGTTCTCGCGCGACTCCGTCGAAGCCCTCTTTCGCGTCGCGGACATCATGCAGCCCATCGCGCGGCGCCGCAAAATCTCCCGCGTGCTCGAAGGCGCGGTGCTCGGCAACCTGTTCTTCGAAGCCAGTACCCGCACGCGCGTGAGTTTCGGCGCGGCGTTCTGCCGGCTCGGCGGATCGGTGTGCGACACCACGGGTTTCACGTTTTCTTCGATGGCCAAGGGCGAGTCGATCTACGACACCAGCCGTGTGATGAGCGGCTACGTAGACGCGCTGGTGATCCGCCATCCGGAGCAAGGCTCGGTGGCCGAATTCGCGCGCGCCACCAACGTGCCGGTGATCAACGGCGGTGACGGCCCCGGCGAGCATCCGAGCCAGGCCCTACTGGACCTGTACACGATCCAGCGCGAATTCTCGCGCCTCGGCAAGATTGTCGACGGCGCGCATATCGCGCTGGTCGGCGACCTCAAGTACGGACGTACCGTACATTCGCTCGTCAAGCTGCTGGCGCTGTATCGCGGTATCAAGTTCACGCTGATCTCGCCGCCGTCGCTGGAAATGCCCAGCTACATCGTCGAGCATATCTCGCGCAACGACCATGTGGTCGAGCAGACCCACGACCTGAATGCGGGCCTGCGCGGCGCGGACGTGGTGTACGCCACGCGCATCCAGAAAGAGCGTTTTGCCGACGAGTCGTTCGAAGGCTACACGCCGGACTTCCAGATCAACCAGGCGTTGGTCGACAGCGTGTGCGGACTCGATACGCTGATCATGCACCCGCTGCCGCGCGACAGCCGACCGGGCGCCAACGATCTGAGCGTCGATCTGAATCACGATTCGCGTCTCGCCATCTTCCGCCAGACTGATAACGGTATCCCGGTGCGGATGGCGATTTTCGCGGTGCTGCTTGGCGTCGAGAAACTGGTTCAGCATTCAATGCGCGATGCGGCATGGCGTCCGCCGGCCTACCTCGGTCCGGACGATGCAGTGTTTCACGGTATCGATTGATCCAGCAAAAAGACCCGGCACCTGCCGGGTCTTTGCATTTTAAGTTTGACTGCGTGTCATTTAAGCCGCGGCGCTTACTCGATGAAGGGATCCACCGCGTGCCGGTGGCCTAGCAACAAGGCGTCGGCCACGTGCTCGAGCGGCCGGAGATCCACGTCGCTCTGGCCGGAGGTGATCAACTCATAAAACCGCTCGTACAAGCCGGGGTATTCCCGTTCCGGGCCGATGTCCACGGCCGCGCCGTCGATGTGCAACTGCTTGCCGCCCTGCGAGAGACGCAGGACACCGTCGCTGGTCATCACTTCGATCTGCCACAGCTCTTCAGGACCATGACGCCAGTCGAACTCTGCGCGGACCGGCGTATCACGGTCGTCGGTGAAATCCAGGTTTGCTGCAATCGGCGTCTGCCGGTTGGACGGCACCCAAAGCTCGGCGGACTTCAGGAAAAATGCGCGAGGCAAGATGCGCGTCATGATCGACAATGCATTGATACCCGGATCGAAGACGCCTAATCCACCCGGTTGCCAGATCCAGTCCTGATTCGGATGCCACTTCCGGACATCCTCTTTCCATAGGACCGTCACTGCCTTGATCTGCCGTCCCGCGAGCCATGCCCGGGCGGTCTCGACCGCGGGCGCATAGCGGGAATGCCACGAGGCGAACAGGCTGCGGCCGTGTTCCCGGGCAAGCTCAGCGAGTAGCTTCACCTCGACGACACTCGCGCCGGGTGGCTTTTCCAGCATCACATGTTTGCCCGCTACGAGCGCGGCTCGCGCCTGCTCAAAGCGCACCTGGGGAGTCGCGCATAGCGAGACCGCTTCCAGCTCAGGCTCTGCCGCGAGCAGGTCCTGAACGGTCTTGTAGTTGCGCACCCCGTCGACCCGGGCGTTGCGGCTCGCGCACGCGACGAGTTTGAACCCGTCGTTACCCGCGATAGCCGGGAAATGCTGATCGCGTGCGATCTTGCCCACGCCGACCAGGCCAACCGAAATTTGCTTTGGCATGTTTTGGCCTCATTGATTTTTCATGCTGCATCGTGCCACGCTTCCGCTACGAGGATCCAGCCGTTCATCATTACCATCGAATAGTCACACTATATTGTGCGCGTTTTGGTCGCAAATATGCGTGGATACCCTAGTGATTGCCCTAAATAGTCTTACTATAATGAGTGATCAGGAGGGCACTATGCCAGACAAAAAGCGAGCGCTGCGCTCGGCGCAGTGGTTCGGCGCTGCCGACAAGAACGGCTTCATGTACCGAAGCTGGATGAAGAATCAGGGCATTCCCGATCACGAATTCCAGGGCAAAACGATCATCGGAATCTGCAACACGTGGTCAGAGTTGACGCCGTGTAACGCGCACTTCCGCAAGATTGCGGAGCACGTCAAACGCGGGGTATCAGAAGCAGGTGGATTCCCGGTCGAGTTCCCGGTCTTCTCGAACGGCGAGTCGAACCTGCGCCCCACGGCCATGTTTACGCGCAACCTCGCCAGCATGGATGTGGAGGAGTCGATTCGCGGCAAC
>Ga0116109_1000051_pt1 | contig 32622 bp, 31 predicted proteins | sample June2015DPH_8_10_2_FD_89718 | JGI IMG/M metagenome (GOLD analysis project Ga0116109, IMG submission 89718) | Peatland microbial communities from SPRUCE experiment site at the Marcell Experimental Forest, Minnesota, USA - June2015DPH_8_10 | ecosystem: Environmental > Terrestrial > Soil > Wetlands... | reverse complement strand
ATCGCAAACAGATACACCAGGCTACCGAGCAGCGGAAAAGCAAACAACAGCAACAGCCAGTACATGTTCTGGTGAGTACGCACCACGTGCACGGCAAAGAACAGCGCAACAATGACGTGAAGACCGATTCCGAAAAATGACATGTTTATTCGACTTGAAGCACAGGGCGAAGCGATCAACGGCGGCGCCGGACAAAAGGGGGCGCAGCCACCAGAGGGACGCGGTGACGACCGCCGCGCCCCGTCAACGGATCGTAATCCGTTAATTTGCTGCATTGCAGATGCCACAGTCTACCGAAGACCGGTAGAGCGATGTTTCGGTCCGTTAAACCGCCTGTGCCACCCCGCCAAACGGCCTATCCCATTCGGGGGAACGACGCGGACCCGCGCGTGGCGTAAAATACGCGCTTTCCCGAAATTCTCGCCACCGCCACCATGACGCTCTCCTCCACACTTGAGATCATCGCCGAACTGAAAGCCGGCCGGATGGTGATACTCGTCGACGAAGAAGACCGCGAAAACGAGGGCGACCTCGTCATTGCCGCCGAATTCGCCACCCCGGAAGCGATCAACTTCATGGCCCGCTACGGCCGGGGGCTCGTCTGCCTGACGCTCACCCAGGAACGGTGCAAGCTGCTGAATCTGCCGCTGATGACGTACCGCAACGGCACCCAGTACGGCACGGCGTTCACCGTCAGCATCGAAGCGGCCGAAGGCGTCACCACCGGCATTTCGGCGGCCGACCGCGCCCGCACGATCCTCGCCGCCGTCGCGCACGACGCGCGGGCCGAGCATATCGTCCAGCCTGGTCACGTGTTCCCGATCATGGCGCAACCTGGCGGCGTGCTGGTGCGCGCCGGCCACACCGAAGCCGGCTGCGATTTCACGGCGCTCGCGGGCCTGACGCCCGCCGCGGTGATCTGCGAGGTCATCAAGGACGACGGCACGATGGCGCGTCTGCCCGACCTGATGGAGTTCGCGCAGGAACACGGCCTGAAAATCGGCACCATCGCCGACCTGATTCACTACCGCAGCCGCACCGAATCGATCGTGGAACGGATCTGCGAGCGCACCATGCATACCGCGCACGGCCCGTTCCGCGCGGTGATGTACCTCGACCAGCCGAGCGGCCAGCCGCACATCGCACTGGTGCGCGGCAACCCCACGCCGGAGCGGGAAACCCCGGTACGGGTGCACGAACCGCTGTCGGTGCTGGATCTGCTCGAAGTCGGCACCTCAACCCACTCGTGGACACTGGACGCCGCGATGAAAGAGATCGCGGAACGCGATCTCGGCGTGGTCGTGCTGCTGAACTGCGGCGATTCGAAAGATCACCTGATCGACGTCTTCAAAGCGTTCGATTCGAAGGACAAGGCCGACGCGCTCAAGCGCCGTCCGGTCGACTTCAAGACCTACGGCATCGGCGCGCAGATCCTGCGCGAACTAGGTGTCGGCAAGATGCAGGTGCTGTCGAACCCGCGCAAGCTGGGCAGCATGTCGGGCTACGGTCTCGAAGTCACGGGCTTCGTGCCCATGCCGGGCTGCCCTTCCCAGACGCCGCAAACGCCCTGACCAGAACACGCAGCGCAAGGCTGATCCGACCATTCACGCGCCTTGGCGCTTACTCAAACACACTACGGACTAACTATGGAAATCGGACAATACCAACCGAATCTCGACGGCGACGGCCTGCGTATCGGCATCGTCCAGGCGCGCTTTAACGAGCCCGTCTGCAACGGCCTCGCGGATTCGTGCATTGAAGAACTCGAACGCCTCGGCGTCACCGGCGAAGACGTGCTGCTCGTCACCGTGCCGGGCGCGCTGGAAATCCCGCTGGCGCTGCAAAAGCTCGCCGAAAGCGCCCAGTTCGACGCGTTGATCGCGCTCGGCGCGGTGATTCGCGGCGAGACGTACCACTTTGAAATGGTGTCGAATGAAAGCGGGGCCGGCATCACCCGCATCGGCCTCGACTTCGGCATTCCGGTCGCCAACGCCGTGCTGACCACCGAAAACGACGAGCAAGCCGTCGCTCGCATGACCGAAAAGGGTCGTGATGCCGCACGCGTGGCTGTCGAAATGGCGAACCTCGCGGTCGCACTCGAACAGCTCGGTGGTGACGACGACGAAGAGGAAGACGAGGACGACGAAGAGGAACAGGCATGAAGAGCGCTCGCCGACGTTCCCGCGAACTGGCCACGCAGGGGCTGTATCAGTGGCTGCTGTCGGGCGCGCCCGGCGGCGAGATCGACGCGCAGTTGCGCGGCGCGCAAGGCTTCGACAAGGCGGATCACGAGCACCTGGATGCGCTGCTACACGGCGTGATCCGCGACTCAGAAGCGCTGTCGGCCGACCTCACGCCGTGTCTTGACCGCCCGATCGACCAGCTCTCGCCGGTCGAACGCGCGGTGCTGCTCGTCGCGGCATTCGAGCTGAAGAATCAAGTCGACATTCCGTACCGCGTTGTGATCAACGAAGCCGTCGAACTCGCCAAGACTTTTGGTGGCGCGGACGGCTATAAGTACGTGAACGGCGTGCTGGACAAGCTGGCGGCTCAACTGCGCGTCGACGAAACACAGGCGGCCCGCAAGCGCTAAGCCGTCTCGCCAGACCCTGCCTCGCCTGGCGGGGATGGCGGACGGCGCGCTTACCTCGCCACTCCCGCCGGGTATCTGAAATTGCACTTACTGTACTGACTGACTGTATGAACTCCGTGACCGAACCATTGGTGCGGCTTGCTGCGCGCGTTGACGCCATCCAGCCTTTCTACGTGATGGAACTGGCGAAGGAAGCGGCCCTGCTGGAGCGCGAAGGGCGCGACATCATCCACATGGGAATCGGCGAGCCCGATTTCACCGCCCCCGAGCCGGTCATCGAAGCTGCCGCGAGCGCGCTGCGCCGCGGCGTCACGCAGTACACCAATGCGCTCGGCCTGCACGCGCTACGCGAGGCGATTGCCGGCCACTACGCGCAGGCCTATGGCATCCGCGTCGATCCGGCGCGCATCGTGGTCACCGCCGGCGCTTCGGCTGCGCTGCTGCTCGCGTGCGCGGCGCTAGTCGACCGCGACGATGAAGTGCTGATGCCCGATCCCTGCTATCCGTGTAACCGGCACTTTGTCGCCGCCGCGGAAGGCAAGCCGGTGCTGGTGCCGAGCGGCCCCGCCGAACGCTTCCAGTTGACCGCCGCCGATGTCGAACGGCTCTGGAACGAACGCACGCGCGGCGTGCTGCTCGCGTCGCCGTCGAACCCAACCGGGACGTCGATCGAACCCGCGGAGTTGAAGCGCATCGTCGAGGCGGTCCGCGCGCGCGGCGGCTTCACGATTGTCGACGAAATCTATCAGGGCTTGAGCTACGACGCGGCGCCCATCTCCGCCCTGTCGTACGGCGAAGACGTGATCACCGTCAACAGCTTCTCGAAGTACTTCAACATGACGGGCTGGCGTCTCGGCTGGCTTGTCGTACCGCCGTCACTGGTCGGGGCATTCGAGAAGCTCGCGCAAAATCTGTTCATCTGTGCCTCGGCGCTTGCCCAGCATGCGGCACTGGCCTGCTTCGAGCCGGACACGCTCGCGATCTACGAAGCGCGCCGTCTCGAGTTCAAGCGTCGCCGCGATTTCATCGCCCCGGCGCTCGAATCGCTCGGCTTCTCGGTGCCGGTCATGCCGGACGGCGCATTCTATGTGTACGCGGATTGCAATCAGGTCGCCCACGCGGCAGCTGGCGACAGCGCCGCGCTGACCAAAGCCATGCTGCACGACGCAGGAGTCGTGCTGGTACCGGGCATGGATTTCGGCAACCATGCGCCGCGCTCTTACATCCGGTTGTCGTATGCAACGGCGTATTCAAAGCTCGAAGAAGCGGTCGAACGTTTGCACGGGTTCTTTGCGCGCTGAGCTGGGTTGGCCTCAGCGCGCGCCCAAGCGGTGGGGCTCAACCAACGTAAGCAGTCGGCTGATCAAGAAGCGTCGAACCATGAAAAAAGGCACCCGCGGGTGCCTTCTCTATTTGTACGACCGGTACTGCCTTTATCGCGCTATCCCTGCAACCGCTCAAGCGCCCAACTCCGACGTCGAAGCATGCTTGGTCGCCGTCGTGCTGGCGTCGTCCTGTTCCGGCGCCTTCACCGGGGTGGCCGTGGTCAGTGGATGCGCCGCGTCGAGCGTCACCTGGACACGCTTGGCCGGCGCTGCAGCAGCCGGCACCGCCACCGACGCAGCCGTCGTGACTACCGGCGGCGCTTGCGGGGCATTGATCGGCACCTTGCGGCCACGCGCCACGTCACGCAGACGGCCACGTTCCGCCATCACCTTCGCGCCATAGCCACCGTCGTCCTGCGAGCTCGATCCCACGTACAGACGCAGGCCGCCCGGCAGCGTACCGCCGCGTGCGATGCAGTCCTTCAGTACGAGCGCCCCAACCTTGATATTGGCGAGCGGATCGAGCGCGGCGCTTTCGCCGCCGAAATACTGGAACTTGTCCGAATGTACCTTCGACATCACCTGCATCAGGCCCTGCGCCCCCACGCCGCTTTCGGCATACGGGTTGAAGCCCGACTCGATCGCCATCACGGAGAGCAGCAGCAGCGGATCGAGCCCGACTTCGCGGCCGGTATCGAAGGCCGCCTTGACGAGTTCGCTTACCGGTTCCTGGGCGACGCGATAGCGCCGGGCCAGATAGGAAGCCACCAGATCCTGCTCGCGGGTGGAGACCAGCGCGCGGTCGTCGCGTGCGTCAGGAGCGACACGCTGCGAAGGAATCAGACGCGCGAGAGCGCTGATGCTTTGCACCGAATGCGGATCGAGCGTGTTGAACGCCGTGACACCGAGACCGCTCGTACCACTGCCGTCAAAGGCGCCGTCATAGCTCGTATTGCTGCTGGTTGCGCCATTGCTGGCGTCGCCGCCCACCGCGTTGGCGGACGCGGACAGCGAATCGTCGGACGGCACCGCGTTGGCGGGCGCGAACGACGGCAGCGGATTGCCCTGCAACAGACGGGCGGGGCCGGCCTGCACAGCGGCAGAAATGACCGGCATCAGCTTGGCAGCCAGCGTACCGCGCCAGGTGGGCATCAGCCACAGCGCGAGCGCCAGCAGAATGGCGGAACCGCCAACAATGCTGAACAGGTGATGACTCATACGCGTCCCGCGACGTAAGACACCGCGCATGGCTTGCGCAAGTTTTTCGTCGGGACGCCACGTTAACCAGGCGTTCATTCAGATCTCCCATCTTGCATGATCTGCGAACCCCACCGGTCGAGCCGGCATCAAAACACGTTCGCAGAGTCAAGACGTCGCGTGCTCTGGTTAGGGCAGCAGCGGCGTCGGGAATACGGCATAACCGTCGGTGGGGAGCCATCTCGGAACAACTCGGCGCCGTGCCTAAAAAGCACGCACGCAGAGGCTCCCACGAAAAACCAGCGTCAGGTTGCGCTGGCGAGGACTGCAAAAAAGGCCGTCAAATACCGTGCAGGCGGGTCGGTAAGCGGTGACGCGTTGCGTCAAATGGACCGGGGGCGGTGGTAAAAACGTTCACGCCCTGCAACCAATGTGACCGGATTCTAGCAGGGTTTAATAGATCGTCAACACTATAGACTGGCAAATCTATAACTAATTGTAATAATGAATGGTGTTCAGCGGGTCCAAACCCGCGCGCTACACGCCTCTCAGGTCAGTTAAAGAATCGCTCCCGTAACGTGCGCTAACCAACGCAGGTAAAATCGACAATAGTTCATGCGCGCCGACGGCCTGTCGCGCGCCACTTTCCCGCCGCATTGCGGCCCTGATCCGGACCAGATGAAATACAAAGACCTGCGCGACTTCGTCGGCCGCCTCGAGACGCTGGGCGAGCTACGTCGTATCCCGCAAAACGTCTCGCCCATCCTCGAAATGACAGAGCTGTGCGACCGCGTGCTGCGCGCCGGAGGCCCGGCGTTACTGTTTGAGAGCAGGCAGAGCCATGCGTTCCCGGTGCTCGGCAACCTGTTCGGCACGCCGCGGCGCGTCGCGCTTGGCATGGGTATCGAAAGCGGTGAACAGGACGGCGATAGCGGCGCATTGGAGTCGCTGCGCGACGTCGGCCGCCTGTTGTCGGCGCTGAAGGAGCCTGAGCCGCCCAAGGGCCTCAGGGACGCTGGCAAGCTGCTCTCGCTTGCCAAGGCGGTCTGGGACATGGCCCCCAAGACGGTGAGCGCCCCGCCTTGCCAGGAAATCGTCTGGGAAGGCGCGGACGTGGACCTCGCGAAGCTGCCGATACAGACCTGCTGGCCAGGCGATGCGGGTCCCCTGATCACATGGGGCCTGACCGTCACACGCGGCCCAAACAAGAGCCGCCAAAACCTCGGCATTTACCGCCAGCAATTGATCGGCCGTAACAAACTCATCATGCGCTGGCTTGCCCATCGCGGCGGCGCGCTCGATTTCCGCGAGTTCGCGCTGCAGAACCCCGGCAAGCCGTACCCGGTGGCGGTCGTACTCGGCGCAGACCCGGCCACCATCCTCGGTGCGGTCACGCCGGTGCCCGACACGCTCTCCGAATACCAGTTCGCGGGCCTGCTGCGCGGCGGCCGTACCGAACTCGCAAAGTGCATCACGCCGGGCGTCGACACGCTGCAGGTGCCGGCGCGCGCGGAGATTGTCCTGGAAGGCTTCATCTATCCGCAGGAAGGCGCGCCTGAGCCGGCTCCGGCCGGCGCGCCGCCACGGCCGGCGAAAGGTGCGAGCGCCGCGTACGAACACGCGCTCGAAGGTCCCTATGGCGACCACACCGGCTACTACAACGAACAGGAGTGGTTCCCGGTGTTCACCGTCGAGCGCATCACGATGCGCCGCGATGCGATCTACCACTCCACCTACACCGGCAAACCGCCCGACGAGCCGGCCGTACTGGGCGTCGCGCTCAACGAAGTGTTCGTGCCGCTGCTGCAGAAGCAATTCACTGAGATCACCGATTTCTATCTGCCGCCCGAAGGTTGCAGCTACAGGATGGCAATCGTGCAGATGAAGAAAAGCTACCCTGGACATGCCAAACGGGTAATGTTCGGCGTGTGGAGTTTCTTGCGACAATTCATGTACACGAAGTTCATCGTGGTGGTCGACGAGGACGTGAATATTCGCGACTGGAAGGAAGTGATCTGGGCCATCACGACGCGTATCGATCCGGTGCGCGACACGGTACTAGTCGATCGCACGCCGATCGACTATCTGGATTTCGCCTCGCCGATAGCAGGACTAGGGTCGAAGATGGGTCTGGACGCCACCAACAAATGGCCCGGCGAAACCGACCGGGAATGGGGTCGCCCCATCGAGATGGACGCCGCGGTGAAACGACGCGTCGATACGTTGTGGACAGAGTTGGGGTGGTAGGTTTTAGCCGAGAAACTGCGCAAGCCGCGCCAGGTCCACATTACCCCCGCTAATCAGCACACCGACACGCTTGCCCGCCACCGGCACGATGCCGCTCATGACAGCCGCTGCGGCGAGGCAACCGGTCGGCTCCGCGACGATCTTCATACGCTGCGCGAAAAAGCGCATCGTCTCGATCAGTTGGGCATCCGTCACCGTCACTACCTGCTCGACCAGACGCTGGATGATCGGGAACGTGTATAGGCCTAAATGCGTCGCCGCTGCGCCATCCGCAATGGTATGCGGCACCGCGATGTGCACGATCTCGCCGCGCGCAAGCGACTGCTGGCCGTCGTTACCGGCCTCCGGTTCAGCGCCGATCACCTTGCAGTTCGGGCTCAACTCGGCCGCCGCCAGCGCGCCGCCGGCCAGCAACCCGCCGCCGCCCAGGCACACGAACAGCAGATCGAGCGGACCGGTTTCCTCGATCAGTTCCGTCACGGCCGTGCCCTGCCCTGCAATCACATGCGGATGGTCGTAGGGCGGAATCAGCGTCATGCCGCGCTCACGCGCTAGCCGCTGGCCGATCGCTTCGCGATTTTCCCTGTAGCGATCGTAGATGATCACTTCCCCGCCGTAGCTCTGCGTGGCGGCCACCTTCGCCGCGGGCGCGTCGTGGGGCATGACGATCGTTGCGCGAATCCCCTCGAGACGCGCCGACAGTGCGATGGCCTGTGCATGGTTGCCCGACGAATAAGTCAGCACGCCGGCCTCCCGCTGCGCATAGTCGAAGTGCGACACCGCGTTATAAGCGCCGCGAAACTTGAACGCGCCCATGCGCTGGAAATTCTCGCATTTGAAGTAGATCGACGCGCCGGTACGTTCATTGGCCGTGACGGACGTGAGAACCGGCGTGCGATGGGCGACGCCCTCAAGACGCGCAGCGGCATCGACGACATCGACATAGGTCGGAGCGGGGAGTACTTGCATGAGCGGGGAACTCCGAAGCGGTGGGATCGGAAGGCATTCTCCCAGCTTCGGCCCGAAAACGAAAACGGCGCAACGCGGCAATCAAGCCTGAGTTACGCCGTTGCGATGGTTTATGCGCTGCGGGCTAAGTCCCGGAGCGCACCTCGCGTGCGCGGTTGTTAGCGGCGATAGTAGCCGTGCCCATAACCATGGCCGTAACCGCGGCCATAGTAGCCGCGGTGGTAGTACCCACCACGATAGCCGCCGTAGTACCCGTACCCACCGCCAACCACGACGACAGGCGGAGCATAGACCGGCGGCGGCGCGTAATACACCGGCGGCGCCGCATAAACCGGATAAGCGGGCGCCACCGGAATGCCAATCCCGATACCGACGGACACGTGCGCCTCCGCAGTGGTGGCGAAGCCCACACCCAGTGCAGCGGCAACAACAAGCGGAATGATCTTTTTCACTTTTCTTCTCCAAGCGCGGCCGGATGACCGTGTCGCATGACGTGCATGCTATGGAAACCAATGTATCGAAAAAGGATCGCCACCGCTGTGCGCATTTGTTGCAAATTGCAATCGGTGTGTAGACGCTGAAATACGCAGCAATGTGTTGCTGCGGGCGAGGAACCCGCAACATCTCGATGACCAAGGGTTTGCGCGGGGTCAGAGGTCAGTCGCTGTGAGTTTACCGGACGGAGGCCCGTCGGCGCGTCAATATCGGTAATCTTTAATTACAAATTCACTTCAGTCTGCGCACGCTGTAGGCCGGTCGAAACGCAGCAAAACGCGAATGCAGCGCCGTAAACGGAAAATGCCCGGCGCGACGGCCGGGCATTTTTTCCCTTTGAGGGACAAATCTTCAACCGACTTTTACATATGTGAACTCGCGTGTGACATTGGGTGGCACGTAGGCGCCGCTAATCTTGACGCGCGGCGTCAGGCGCTTTCTTTGATCCCACCAGCGGCGGCGCTGCGAATGAGTCAAGAACCGCAAGTGCTTTCGGTAAGAAAAGATGCTCATGGTGACCTCCCGAATCTGGACTGCGAGACAGAAAAAACTCCCAACAGCAACTTCGAACTTCATCGACCAAATTCATTGTGAGCAGTTTCTGGGCCTGCGGGGTTCACGCGGACGGATAATTCGCCGTGCGCGCCATATCGCGCTGAAATTGATCTGAAGAAAGCGCCGTGACACCCATGGCGCCGTCCAGCCTGCGCAGCGCGAGGCAAGGCCCTCGGCTCGCGAGCGCTGAATGAATGCGCGATACTCCTGATTTCCTTCATGTTCATAGTGCCGCCCGGAGCCGGAACCATGTCCCAGTCCTCTTTGCCGCGTCTCGGCTTCATCGGCGCGGGGCGCCTTGCGCGGTGCCTTGCGCTTGGCTTCACCCGTGCCGGTTATGCGGTCACGGCGATTGCGAGCCGCACGCCGGAATCGGCCCGCCGGCTCGCCAATCAGATCCAGCAATGTGCGGCGTACGACGATCCGCAACAGGTCGTGGACGCCGCCGATGTGGTCTTTCTATCCGTTCCCGACGACAGCATCGGTTCGACGGCGAACACTTTGCGCTTCAATACCTCACCCGGCTCGAGCGGGCGCTTACGCGCGCTGGTGCATTGCAGCGGCGCCTCGCCGGTGGAACTGCTCGCGGCGGCGCAGTCGCAGGGCGCATCGATCGGTGGTTTTCACCCACTGTACCTGTTTAGCGGCGATCTCGCAGATATCGAGCGGATCAGCGGCTGCTCCATCACCATCGAGGCCGATCCCGCACTCAAGGAAGCGCTCACGGCGCTAGCGCTGGCGCTGCGCTGCCATCCGCTGTCGATTCCGGCCGGCGGGCGCATGCTCTACCACGGGGCAGCCCATTACGCGGCCAGCTTTGTACTGTGCAGCCTCGCCGAATGCGTGACGCTTTGGCGCACCCTTGGTTTTGCCGAAGAAGACGCGCTGCGCGCGCTCTTGCCGATGCTGACCGGGACGATCCAGACGGCCCGCGACAAAGGCTTGCCGGGCGCCCTCGCCGGTCCCGTGTCGCGCGGCGATACCGGCGTCGTGCGCAAGCAGCTCGCACTGCTGGAAGCGCTTGGCGGCGACCATGCAGCGCTGTATGGGCTGATGAGCCGACGGGCGGTGGCACTGGCGCGCCGTCGCGCCACGCCGCCTGCCTCGATCGACGCCATCGGGGAGGCCGTCGAAGAATCGCTTGCGCGATCGTTGAATCAGGCGTCCGCGGGTACTAGCGTCAAGTAAGCCGTGATAATGTGACGACCGGCGCAGCGCGCAATCCGCCTGCGCCTCGCTCCGGGACCCATCGACGAGAACGCATAATGATCAAGGTCAGCATCCTCTATCCGTACCGAGAAAACGGCAAATTCGACGTGGAGTATTACTGCGGCACGCACATGCCGCTTGCGGCAAAGCTTTTAGCCGGCCGCCGGCACGCTGCTCGCCGACATTCCGAACTACACCGACGTCGGTAACGGCTCGATCCTGGTCAGCGAAATCAAGGTCACGGTCTAGCCCAATTTGCACTCATTTTCATTTTGCAGTGCGGCTTCGGCCTGGCTGGTTCACAGGATCACAAGGCCCGATCGATCCGCTGTGACCTGCGGACCTGCCGCCGCGAGCCGGGGGAAGGCAAACGCACAGTACGCGAACTTATGAACACGCTGGCGTGCCCACAGTGGCGTGCCGGCGCCCGGCGCCCGGATTCCACCGGGCGCTACCCTGAAGGAAAGGACACGAGATGTTCGGCGATATCGCCCGTTTTCTGCTCAATACCGTTTTCACGCTGTTCGGCGCGGCGCTGCTTTTGCGCGCATGGCTGCAAGTCGTCCGCCTGCCTCCGTATAACCCGGTCTCGAACGCCGTGCTGCACGCCACCAATTGGATCGTGCTGCCGCTACGGCACGTCGTGCCCAGTACGCGCAGGATCGATTGGGCAAGCATCCTCGCCGCGCTGATCGCTGCCGTCGTCTATGTGGTGCTGATGGTGGCCGTGACCGGAGTGGATCCGCTCACGCTGTGGCCGAGCTTGCTGATCGTCGCGCTGCTGACAGTCATCAAGTGGGGGCTCAACCTGATCATCTGGTTGACCATCCTGATGGCGCTGCTGTCGTGGCTCAATCCGCGCTCGCCGGCCATGCCGATTCTGTTTCAGCTCACCGCGCCGTTTCTGAATCCGCTGCGCCGTGTGATCCCGAATCTCGGCGGCATCGACCTGTCACCGATCCTGTTGTTCGTGATCGTGCAGGTGCTGTTGATGATCGTCACGCGGGCCGCCGTGCAACTGACGTATTTCGTCATCTGAACGATTGGCGAGGTCGCGGCTCCGTGCCGGGACCTCGCGCGGCCTGGCGCGTCAGAACCGGTAGCCGACGCCGGCCAGATAGATGTCGCTGACCTTGTCGTAGGTTGTCATGGCCCGGTTCCATGAGACCCGCGCGGTCCAGTGTTCCGTCACGTTATACCCGGCGGACATGGTCAGCAGGATCGACACGCGGCCGCCTGTGTCCGGGCCGCCCGGACTCCGGTGCGTATCGACCGCGTAGTAAGGCCCGGCGCCGACACCCAGAGCCAATTTATCGTCGAAGAAACAGCGGCGCACCCACGCCTGGGCCGCTACGCCATCGCGCGTGTTGAGCGACGTGTGGGCTTCGTTGATCCAGCTCAGCGTGCCGCCGAAATAAGCGCCGAAGCCGTGCCGGTATTCCACGCTTTCAGCCACCGCGCCCGGTGAATTCAGGCTATTCACTTCAGTCCAGCCCACGAGCGAGGTGATCTGATTGCCACTCGAAACGCTCTGGCTTGTGCCGCCGGTGAGCACCCCACGGCCGTTCGGCGCATCCAGTTCGTAACCCACGCCGAAAAGGATGCTGGTGGTCTTGTAGCTTTGCGTTGCCAGCACCTGGTTGACGCAACTGATAGAAGAACCGTTCGTCCGTATACCACGTGGCCGACAGGCTCAGGATGGCCGCCCAGCCATGACCATCGATGTAAGCCTGTCGTCGTCTTCGGCAATCGTGTCGAAGAAATTGTAGATACCGACGCCTGCCGCTAGAGAAAGCCGTCGATCGAAGAACGACGCGCGGCGCCAGTATTGCACCGCAGCGCCGTCGCGGTGGTTATCCTGGAGATGCCCTTCATTGATCCACGAATAGCTGATCGCGTTGTATTCATCGAGCACCTGCAGATACGTAAAGCCCCACGTGTATGTCGCCTCGCCGGGCGCGTCGGCGCGCATCCGTGCCTACTCCTGCCGGATTTGCCTAAATGACCCGAACTCGCGTAAAATGGCGCGCTCTGCGGGCGTCGTATAATGGTAATACCCTAGCTTCCCAAGCTAGAGCCGTGGGTTCGATTCCCATCGCCCGCTCCACATTCAGCTGACCCTCAGCGGAATTCCAGCACGAGAGCCGCCTTCAAGAAGGCGGCTTTTTCGTACTGAGGGCGGAAACGTGTGGCGACCGGTGCGGTCATGCCTTCCGGTGCACGCAGCCCCCGCCGCCCTCACCCTTGCCGCTACCCTTGTAGCCATCGAAGATGATCCACGATCCGAACCAAGCCGGCCAGCCAGGTGAGCTTCCCCAGACCGCCGACGACGCGAATCTCGAACCGTCCGCGCCACAAGCTGAAGGCGGCGACGCAGCGAACGAGTCAAACGATCCGAAAGAAGCCCTGCGCTTGCGTCGCATCCGCAGCTTCGTCACGCGCGCCGGGCGTGTCTCGACTGGCCAGCGCCGGGCGATGGACGAGTTCGGTCCGCGCTTCGTAATGCCCTATGCGCCGCAGCAACCCGATTGGGACGCGGTGTTCGGCCGCGCAGCTCCGCGCGTGCTGGAAATCGGCTTCGGCATGGGCGCGACGACGGCTGAAATCGCCGCGCATCGTCCGGGCGACGATTTTCTCGGCGTCGAGGTTCATGAACCGGGCGTCGGCGCCCTGCTCAAGCTGATGGGCGAGCAGCAACTGTCGAACATCCGCATCATCCAGCACGATGCAGTCGAAGTACTCGAGCACATGATCGCGCCAGACAGCCTCGATGGCGTGCACATCTTTTTCCCCGATCCGTGGCACAAGGCGCGTCATCACAAGCGCCGTCTGATTCAGCCGAAGTTCGTCGCTCTGCTCGTATCGCGCCTGAAACCGGGCGCGTATCTCCACTGCGCCACAGACTGGCAAAACTACGCCGAACAGATGCTTGAGGTGCTGGGCGCGGACCCCGCGCTCAAAAACACGGCAGATGGCTATGCACCGCGCCCCGACTATCGTCCGGTGACGAAATTCGAGCGCCGCGGCCTACGGCTTGGTCATGGTGTCTGGGATCTGGTCTTCACGCGGCGCAACGGCACGGCTTAAGAGGTCCAAGGAGAGCGCGTTACTCCGACCAGTCCAGCACGTCGCTATATCCGAGAAGCAGGATCAGCAAACCAAACGCGATCCGATACCACGCGAACACCGTGAAATCATGCGCCGCGATGTAGCGCAGCAACCAGCGCACGCAAGCGAAGGCACTGACGAACGCGGCGACAAAACCCAACGTGAACATCCCCAGCGCATCTGCCGTTAGCAGATGCCAGCCCCGGAACAACTCAAAGGCTGTCGCGCCGAAAATAATCGGCATGGCGAGGAAAAAAGAAAACTCCGTGGCCACCCGCCGCTCGAGGCCGAACAACATGCCGCCGATGATCGTCGAGCCGGAGCGCGACATGCCCGGAATCAGCGCGAAACACTGCGCCAAGCCGACCTTCAGCGCGTCGAGCGGGCTCAGGGCGTCAACCGACTGCACGCGCGGCGGCATGGCGCCGCGTGCTCGCTGCCGCGCTTCCGCCCACAGGATCACGAGGCCGCCCGCCACCAACGCATAGGCAACCGGCAGTGGCGAAAACAGCGCGGCCTTGATGGCCTTCTCGAAGAGCAATCCGAGTACGACCGCCGGAATAGTTGCAATCACCACGTTGAGCGCAAAGCGCCGCGCGTCAGACCGCGAAGGCAAACCGGTCAGGACGCTGCCGATCCGCCGGCGATACTCCCAGCACACGGCCAGAATCGCGCCGAGCTGAATCACGACATCGAAGGTCTTGGCGTACTCGCCGTTGAAATCCAGCAGATTGCCGACGACGATCAAATGCCCCGTACTCGACACCGGCAAAAATTCAGTCAGGCCTTCGACAATCCCGAGTATCAGCGCCTTGCCAGCCAGTAACCAGTCCATCTATCCCTCTCATGGTCAACGGTTGTCGAATCAGGGCTGGTCCAGCAAGCAACGCGCGGCCCTGGCGGCCGCACGCGCGTCATTTCTCGACGATCTGCACGCGTATGCCGTTTGTAAGGATTGTGATTGTACCGGGTTCGTAGTTCACGCCCGCGAATTGCAGTTGCTCGGGCTTGAAGGTGTAGATGGGGTAGTTGGTCAGCAGCTGGGTGGCGAGCACGGCCGCCGCGGCGTTGATCTGCTGCGTGTAGGCCTGCGCGTCACCACTGACATTGACACTGTCGACGTTCGGCGACTTCAGCACCACGGACTTGCTGGCCTCGTCATAAGCGAGTTCGCTCGACAACGTGAACACGCCGTCCACCGGCTGACGCAGGAACGGGCTGGCGAGGTGCGCGTCGAGCTTCACGGAGACGCGGTTGCTATCCGGCAGGAAGCCGATCACGGGATTGGTCAGCTCAACGTTGAAGACCTGCGAAATCGTCCGCTGATACGGGAATTTGCGCTGCACGGCCTCCTGCACCTGCTGCTGCGAGAACGTGTAATGCGACGGGATGAACGGAAAGGTCGACGCCGCGCAAGCCGCTAGCGACAACGTAATCGCCGCAGCCGCACTGGCCACGAGCAGGAATCGGCGCCGGGTCGGCGCAACGGGTTGAGTCATGCACATTCTCCTGTTGAAACAGCCCCGTTGCGGGGATCGAACCATGGTTGTGAATTAGCGCGGCAATGCGGTTAGCGGCAGGTGTGAAGCGGCGCTGGATCAGCCACGCAGCCGGCCGTGCGCGGCGGGTTGCGTCAGCGTTTCAAGCTGGGTAAGCCAGGCGAGCGCCTCAGTGCGTGTCGTGCCGCACATCTCGCCCTGCGGTTGCAGGCCGGAGCAGCACGCCGGACGGTCGGGCTCGCCGAAGATCGCACAGCGCAGATCGTCGCCGAGCTGCACGCAGCGCACGCCCGCCGGCTTGCCATACGGCATACCCGGAATTGGGCTCGAGATCGACGGCGCGATACAGCACGCGCCACAATCCGGGCGGCACGCGTGACCGGCCACATTAAACGGAGATTCGACAGTCACCACACTCTTCCTGAAACACCCCAACACTCGCACCCGTGCCCATGCGACACGCCAACCCTGCATTGTGCCATTGCCCCGCGTGCGACCTCCTAACACAATGCGTGCCGCACGCGTCACGGGGTTTCACTCGATCGGCGTCGGTCTGACCTACGGATAGTTACCAGGCAGCTTGCCCGGCGCGGCATTTTCGGACATAATCTGCGTCTCCCGCCGCGCGCAGTCCTATGCGCACGTGTCGCAAGACAAGCCCAGGTGGTGAAACAGGTAGACGCAGGGGACTCAAAATCCCCCGCCGCAAGGCGTGCCGGTTCGAGTCCGGCCCTGGGCACCAATCTCAGCAGTATCGCAACGGCCGCTCTCAAGCGGCTTTTTGCATTTGCGCTCAATCAGATTAAGTGCGCTGTCCCCAGCCATGACTTCGTAAATCAGTCAAACTCCACACGCTCCTCGCGTCGAAGTTCGGCAAGTCTTCGAATCTGTTCGGGCAAGATGCGCCCCAGCGAAAGCGGAGGCAATGCGTCGATGGGGAAAAATCCAACGGCGTCCGTTTCCACGCCGGAGATTTCACCCAAAGCCGAAATTTTCCCGAGAAACACAAGCTTCCAGATGTGAAAAACAGACGGCGGGTGTTCGTGCTTCGGCATATCCCATATCGCAAGCAAGCGCTCGATGATCACGGTGCACCCGCTTTCCTCGCGGACCTCGCGCATGGCGTTCTCAGCTGGCGAGGCGCCGATGTCAGCCCATCCGCCGGGAAGGGACCAGCGACCATCGGCTGCCTCGCGCACTAGCAGAATCTGACCAGCGTCATCGAACACCGCGCAGCGAACGTCAATTTTTGGATTTGCATAACCCTCTTCACGGGCGAACAGTTGCACGACCTCCTGGGTATTCATATCAGCCAGGTCGGCAAGTTGGGCCTGCGCAATGCTCAGCAATTCTTCATAACGCTCTCTGTCGAATGCACCTGTCGTGTAATGCAGGCCTGTTTGGGCGATCGCCAACAGGCGACGCGCCTGGGTCAAGCGCCGTTTCGTCAATTCAGCAGGTGCACGCATGGGTCCGTTCCGCGTCTGAGCGATTGATGAAATGCAAAACCCCAATGTAATTCAAACTTCCAATGCTTAGCGCTGACCGGCAGAAGCATTGGCAATCTGCCATATACGTTTTAAATCGCATTCTGCCAGCAAACAACATGCCGAAGCCTCCACGTTGCGGACCGGCTTTACCGCTGTCAGGATGTGGTCTGGCGTTTGCGGCGAGGCCGTTTTTGCCCAGTCTCGCCGCCTTGGTGATTAGAGTGGCTTGTTCCGCGGCGACCCGCGCTTCATCAACTTGACCTGTACTCAAAGGAGGGTGAATTGCCATTGCACACCCGGAGCATCAAATGCGCCCTGGTTTCCATCCTGCTCTGCAGCACAAGCGCATGGGCAACTGACATTCAGTGTGAGAGCACACAGCAGCCGGCCCAACGGGTCATTTGCGACCACGCGATTTTGAATCACGAGTACGACGGCATCTATGAGCAGCAGCAGGGCCTGATTCAGCAAGGCAAGCTAACGGCGAACGACCTCGCGGCCTGGAAGCGGAAACGTGATAGCTGCGTCGACGTGCATTGCATCGACGGTGTATTCGCTCAATGGAGCGCCATCGGCAAAGGTCTTCAGAGCCGTGCAGCGATAGCGGTGCCTGCCATCACCGCGTCGCAAGCACTCGGACCCGCCACCACCGCGTCGGAAGCTCTCGGGCCCGCCTCCGGTGCGTCGCCGACTTCGCCGTCCGCTGCTGAGGCAAGCCAGCAATCGTCGGGCGTCCCCGTCTCGCGCCAAGGAAGCGCCTACGGCATCGCTCTGCCGCAGCCGGTCCCATCGGATACGTCCGCGCCGCCGCCAGTCAGCGCAGCATCCGCGACCACGCCTGGCGCAAGCGGCACTTCGTCGAATCGGTTGCCCGTCGTTCTTGGCGTGCTCCTCATTGTTGCGATACTAGGCGTCGGCGCGACAATGCTTTATCAAAGAAGACGCTAGAGATACCCGTTCGGTATCGCCTAGGTCTTCGGGTTCGCAAAAAAGCTTTGCGGCTGAGGGGTTTGTTGTTTCTGCGGGTCGCACATCACGGCGACCTCGAGCTTTATGCAGGCGTCGCCGTTGCGAAATCGGCCACCTGATCCGCGTGATACGACGAGCGCACCAGTGGCCCCGCGACGACTTCGCGAAAGCCCATTTTCACCCCCTGCTCGCGCAATGCCGCGAACTGCCCCGGTTCCACATACCGGCGCACCGGCATATGAAAGCGCGACGGCGCGAGGTACTGGCCGATCGTCACGATATCGACGCGTTGGGCGCGCAAATCATGCAGCGTGTCGAGCAGTTCCTGATCCGACTCGCCAAGCCCGACCATCAAACCCGATTTCGTCAGCACGGCCTCGTTCGCCTCTTTGACACGCAAAAGCAGTCCGAGCGAACCGCGATAATCCGCACCGGCACGCGCGGCGCGATAAAGCGACGGCACCGTTTCGATCTTGTGATTGAACACGTCCGGCCACGCCTGCGACAGTGCGAGCAACGCCCGCTCGACCCGGCCGCGAAAGTCCGGCGTCAGTACTTCGACACGGATCCCCGCTACACGCTCGCGCAGCAACGCGACACAGCGCGCAAAATGCGCGGCGCCGCCGTCACGCAGATCATCGCGATCCACCGACGTCACAACGACATAGCGCAAACCGAGCGCCGCCACCGCTTCGGCAAGCCTATGCGGTTCGCGCTCGTCCAACGGTTCCGGCCTGCCATGCGCGACGTCGCAGAAAGCACAACGGCGTGTGCAGATGCCGCCCATGATCATGAATGTCGCGGTGCGCTGTGCAAAACATTCGCCGATGTTCGGACACATGGCCTCCTCACACACCGAATGCAAGCGGTGTTCACGCAGGATCGCCGCCATGCCTGCAACCGTCTCGCTCATCATCGGCCGGGCATGCAGCCAGGGCGGTTTGGCCAGGACTTCTCCGGCTGCCAGCGGGACGATCTTCACCGGAATCCGTGCGAGTTTGTCGCCGCTGCGCTTGCCGTGCTGGCCAAGCGCAGTGACCGCACTGACCGCACTGACCGCAGGAACCGTAGTGACCGTAGTGACGCCGGCGCCATGCAGGGCGGCGTCCATCTCAGCCCTCCAGAAAGTCGTTGAGCAGGCGATTCACCTCCGAGGCCGCTTCCATCTGCACCATGTGCCCTTTGCCCTCCAGCACATGCACGCTGACATCGCCTGGCAGTCCCTGGGCATGCGACGCCGGAATGATCTGATCCCGATCTCCCCAGATCACCAGGATGCGAGGTGCGAGCCCCGCGAGCCGGTCGCGATAGCCCGCGCGCTGGACATCGCTTTCGAATGCGGATGCCGCGATCTTGCGCAATGCATCCTGCACGCCTTCGAGCCGCTTGTACTTGACGATATCCTCCACGAGTTGACGCGTGACGAGCGTCGGGTCGGCAAAGAGTTTCGCCAGTTGCGGCTTGAGCGCGTTGCGATTGCTGCCTTCGGTAAATCCGCTGATGTAAGCGCCATTGATCTCCTTGCCCAAGCCCGCCGCGGAAATTAGCGAGAGCGAAGCCACGCGCATGGGTGCCTTGTCGGCCACCGTCATCGCCACCAGTGAGCCCATCGAATGGCCGATCAGATGCGCACGCTCGATGTCGCGGTCGTCCATGAAAGCGATCACGGCGTCCGCCAGTTCTTGCGTACTGCCGCTGTCGACGGCTTTGCCCGACTCGCCGTGTCCCGGTAAATCGAGTGCCCACACGCTGCGATGCGCGGCCAGCTCGGCGTGGTTGAACAGCCAATTGTTCAGATCGCCGCCGAAGCCGTGTATCAGCAACGCGGGGGTGCCGCCATCGCCACGCTTCAGATACCGCACGGTGCGGCCGCCGATCTGGATTTTTTCCGGCTGCGGGCCACTTTCGCCCGCTTCCGCACTGGCCGGCACGAAGTCGCGCTGGAAGGCTTCCACCCCTGCATCGATCTCCGCGTCAGCGGCTTCAGCATCCGCTACCACTGCGACCAATGCGCCTACGGGCAAAGTCTCGCCTTCCTGCGCGACCTGCCGCCGCAAGATGCCGTCGAACGCAGACTCGACACCGGACGAAATCTTGTCCGTCTCCACATCGAGTATTTCGTCGCCTTTGGCGACCCTGTCGCCGATCGCCTTGAGCCAGCCATTGACCTGTCCCTGCTCCATCGACAGGCCCCACTTTGGCATCGTAATCATATGAATCGGCATCGCTTAGCCTCTCACTTTCAGCACAGCCTCGGCAATCTGCCTGGCCGACGGGATGTACATGTCTTCGAGCACGCCGGCGAACGGCGTGGGCGTATGGGGCGCGGTCACCATTTCGATTGGCGCCTTCAGCGAATGAAACGCGCGTTGCGCGACCAGTGCGGAGATGTCGGTGGCAATCGAACAGCGCGGATTCGCTTCGTCGACCACGACCACGCGGCCGGTCCGCGCGGCGCTCTCGAGGATCGTCTCCTCATCGAGTGGCGACGTGGTGCGCAAATCGATCACGTCCACCTCGATGCCGTCCTTCGCGAGCTTTTCCGCAGCTTCCGTGGCGTAGTGCACCATGCGGCCATACGTGACGATCGTCGCGTCGTCGCCTTCACGCACCACGTTGGCTTCGCCGAACGGAATCGCATACGACTCTTCCGGCACGTCGCCTTCGCGGCTGTACAGCAGCTTGTGCTCGCAGAAGATCACCGGATCGTTGTCGCGGATTGCCTGAATCAGGAGGCCTTTCGCGTCGTACGGTGTGGATGGACACACCACTTTCAGACCGGGGATATGCGTGAACAACGATGTCAGCATTTGCGAATGCTGCGCGGCCGCGCGCAAGCCGGCGCCCTGCATCGCGCGAATCACGACCGGCGTCACCGCCTTGCCGCCGAACATATAGCGGAATTTAGCGGCCTGATTGAAGATCTGGTCGAAGCACACGCCCATGAAATCGATGAACATCAGCTCCGCCACCGGCCGCATGCCGCATGCCGCGGCGCCCACTGCCGCACCGATATAGCCGCCCTCGGAAAGTGGCGTGTCAAGCACACGCCCCGGATACTTGTGAAACAGGCCCTTCGTCACACCGAGTACGCCGCCCCATGCATCCTGTTCGCCGGGCGAGCCTGCGCCGCCCGCGTTGTCCTCGCCCATAACGATGACGGTTTCATCGCGGGCCATTTCCTGACTCAGCGCTTCGTTGATTGCCTGAGAGAAGGTGATTTTGCGTGCCATGTCTGTCTCCAGAATCGTTTAGGTGTGCAACGGGCGCGTTACGGATAGGACACGTACACGTCGCTCAACAGGTCTTCGGCGGTGGGCAACGGCGCCGCTTTTGCCTCGGTCACGGCTGAATCGATCAAGGTCTTCACCTCCGCATCGATGCCACGCAACTGATCTGCGGTGAGCATCTCCGCACGCACCACACGCTCCTCGAAGCGCTTCAGGCAATCCTTCTCGTCACGCAGTTTCTGCACTTCACCCGGCGCGCGATAGGTTTGCGCATCGCCTTCGAAATGGCCGAAATAGCGCGAAAATTTCACTTCGACGAGCGTCGGGCCGCCGCCTTGACGCGCCCGTTCGATCGCTTCGCCGAGCGCTTCGTGCACCGCGAAGAAATCGAAGCCGTCGACGATCACGCCCGGCATGCCAAAACCGCTCGCACGGTCCGCGATGTTGTCGGTTGCCACCGACCACGTCGACGACGTCGCTTCCGCGTACCCGTTGTTCTCCGCGACAAAAATCGCCGGCAAGCGCCAGACCGAGGCGAGATTCATCGATTCGAAGATCACGCCCTGATTCGACGCGCCGTCGCCGAAGAAACACACACCCACGCCGCCTGATTTCTTGTACTTGGCCGCGAGCGCCGCGCCGCAGATCAACGGGCCGCCCGCACCGACGATGCCGTTGGCGCCGAGCATGCCCTTCGACAGATCCGCGATGTGCATCGAGCCGCCCTTGCCGTGGCACACACCGGTTTTACGGCCGTAGATTTCGGCCATCATGCCGCGCACGTCGACGCCTTTGGCGATGCAATGACCGTGACCCCGGTGCGTGGTGGCTACATAGTCCGCGTCGTTCAGATGCAGCATCGCGCCGACCGCCGATGCTTCTTCGCCCGCGTAGAGGTGCACGAAACCGGGTATTTCGCCGGTTGCGAACTCCACGTGCAGGCGCTCCTCGAACTCGCGGATCGTGCGCATCATCCGATACGCCTGCAGCAGTTCGTCCTTGCTCAAATCACTTGAAACCGACATGGTGTGTCTCCTTGAAATGAATGCCCTGCCTGCCCACCACTACCTACTTTTGCTGCGCAACCCCATGTGCCACTTCCCTAACCAGTTGCCGCGACGCTGCGTAACGCAGCGTGCGTTCGACGTCGACGGTGAGCGGGCCGTCCCAGTCGAGTGAGATTTCGTACTGGTCGCCACGCTCCAGTTCGATTTCGCGCTCACCGTCGAACGCGAGCGTGCCGTGCTCTGCCTCGAGCGGCGTCCAGCCGCCCACTTCGAAACGCTCGCAGGTCCGCATGAGCACCCGCTCGACACGGCCCGGCGCAATCGGCGCGACCAGTGGCACGCCAGATTCGCCGGGGCGTGCAAACCGCAGATGCAAGCCATGCGAAGCCGTGCGCTCGACCGGCGCCCACGCACCACCGATCGACGACAGGCCGATCCCGTCGGGCGACGCAAAGGTGAGAAAAAGGGTCTCGATATCGGACGCCTCGGAGATCGCGCGCGCGCCGACGAAGCGCTGTCGGCTCACGCAGACATCCACGAGCGCAATCTCGGCACGGCCACGATTGGGACCGGCGATGCAGCGCACCACGAGGCGCTTGTTACGTGTGAACGCCACGTCGGGTGGCACCGCGCCGGACGCCCCCAGCGCACCGGCGAGTCCAGCGACAGTCGCTTCGCGCAAATCGGGGAAGGCGTTGTTGGTGCCGGTCGACAACGTCAGCAGGGGCACCCGCCCGCAATGCGCGGCGACCGCGCGATGCGTGCCGTCGCCGCCGAGCACCGCGATCAGTTCCACACCGGCCCGCAGCATCGCGGCTACGCCGGCGTGCGTGTCGGCGGCGCTATCGGTGATGGGTTGATCGATGAAGTCGACTGCGGGCCAGCGCTGCTGCGCACCGACCGCCGCGTGGGTTTCGAGTGCGCGCAGCAACAACGCTGCGACGCCGGCCCGGTCGCGCAAGGTCAGCACGCGATCCACGCCGAGCGCGCCGAGCCCCGCCAGCAATCGCGCCACCATGTTGGCCTTCTCGGACGTCGGAAACACGGACGCGTAGCTGGTCAGGCGGCGAATGTCGCGCCCCGACGCGGGGTTCGCGATCACGCCAACGGTAAAGGGCGATGGCACTGTGCTTGTCTCCTGCCCGCTCAACGTGCGGACGTTTATTAGCAGGCGCCGTCTTCGGACGATGGCGCGCTTTTCGTCAGCGAGACACTGCAAAGGGTGTGCCAATGTTTCGGAATGCGCACGATATCCGGCGGGAGTGCCCTGTTTGAAGGGATTTCCTTGCTAATAGCGCATCTGCAACTCGCCGCAGATGCGGTGTAGCGCGACGCGCGGCGCGTCTCAAGTGCAGCACGAGCGTTCCTCGCGACGAGACAGGCCAATCGCCCGGCGTCGCCCTGAGCCTTATGGTGCCTGCATTACGCGCCCAGCGACAACGTCTCACGTGCCGATGAGACAAACGTCTCAAACGTCTCGCATGTTGCGTTGCAGTGTGATTGATACAGCGGGATGTGCTACAAGATCAGCCTGAACTGACTGTGTGTCGCTCGACCGGAGCCGACCATGCCTTACGTTTCCCACACCCAGCATATCGAGCGCGTGCGTGGCGCGATCGAAGGGCGGTTGCCCGCACCCGCAGATTCCGCGCGGCTCGTTTCATCATGGCAGCGTTCGTTCGAACAGTACCGGCTCGATCCGGGCGCCGTAATCGGGCCCCGCGTCCTGACGTCGGCGGAATTGCGCGAGATTCAGGGTAAGGAAGAGTCGTTCCTGCGCGCATCGGGCCAATGTCTGACGCGTCTGCACGACATGATCCGCGTGGCCGATTATTGCGTGATGCTGACGGACGCGCACGGCGTCACGATCGATTACCGGATCGACCGCGAGCGCCGCAGCGATTTCAAGCACGCGGGGCTGTATATCGGATCGTGCTGGTCGGAACGCGAAGAAGGCACCTGCGGCGTGGCGAACGTGCTGACCGATCTCGCCCCCATCACCGTGCATAAGACCGATCACTTCCGTGCCGCCTTCACGACGTTGACGTGCAGCGCCGCGCCCATTTTCGCGCCCACCGGCGAAATGATCGGCGTGCTCGACGCCTCCGCTGTACGCTCGCCGGACAACCGCGACAGTCAGCGGCTCGTGTTTCAACTGGTGCGTCAAAGCGCGGGGCTGATCGAAGACGGCTATTTCCTCAATCAAACCGCGCAGCATTGGATTCTGTTCGGACATTCGAGCCGCAACTTCGTCGAGGCGCAACCGGAAGTGCTGATCGCTTTCGACGAATGCGGTAACCTGGTCGCGGCGAATCGCAAAGCGCGCGAATGCATTCCGGCCTTGAACGGCCCGCGTCACATCGACGACGTATTCGACACCGCCGACGTGCATCTGCACGATGTCGCGCGCACCGATGCGATTGTCTGCTTGCGGCTGCGGGCAACGGGTTCGACGCTCTATGCGCGAATTCGTGCGCCGCTCAAACGTCCTTCGCGCCCATCGTCCAGCGCGGGAGCGGGCGCCGCCCCGCCGTCACAAAGCAGCGCCCACGACCCTCTGCAGGTCGGCGCGCTGAGCCGGTTTCTTGGTAGCGCGGACGCGCGTATCGCGCACAACGCGTCGGTGGCGCTGCGCCTGATTGGCAAGCGGCTGCCGATCCTGATTCTCGGCGAAACGGGTGTCGGCAAGGAGGTGTTCGCCCATGCTGTACACGATTCGGGAGCGCGGCGCACCCGGCCGTTCATCGCGGTGAATTGCGGCGCGATTCCCGAATCGCTGATCGAGAGCGAATTGTTCGGCTACGCGCCTGGCGCGTTTACTGGCGCGCGGAACCGCGGCGCTCGCGGCAAGATTGCGCAAGCGCATACCGGCACGCTCTTCCTCGACGAAATCGGCGATATGCCGCTCAATCTGCAAACACGCCTGCTGCGCGTGCTGGCCGAGGGTGAGGTGATGCCGCTCGGCGGAGATTCACCTGTGCGCGTAGACATCGACGTGATTTGCGCGACTCACCGCGATCTCGCGCAGATGGTTGCTGAAGGATCGTTTCGCGAAGACCTGTACTACCGGTTGAGCGGCGCCTGTTTACCGATGCCACCGTTGCGTGAGCGCGCAGATATCCGCGACGTCATTGCGACCGTGTTCGACGAAGAAGCGCAAATGGCGGGGCACGTGCTGACGCTCGAGCCGCGACTCGCCCAGCGCCTCGCAAGCTTTGCATGGCCGGGCAATATCCGGCAGTTACGCAATGTGCTGCGTTATGCGTGTGCGATCTGCGACTCATCGCGGGTCGAAATACGGCACGTCGCGCCGGACGTCGCGGCACTTCTTGAACCTGAGGCCCCCGGCAACCGGACGTTGGCCCCGATCCTCCCGCAGCGCGACTCGCGTGACGAACGTACGCGCATTGTCGAAGCGCTTACGCGGCATCAATGGCGGCCCAATGCCGCGGCGCAAGCGTTAGGCATTTCACGGGCCACCCTGTACCGGCGGATTGCGAAACTGGAGATTGTGGGACCGCATCGCAGTTGACCGCTGTTGGCACGTGTCGCGAAGGCATGATCAAACGTTAGCGCGTGGCGTGAACTACCGCCCCTGCGCGCCGCCGCTTCACCGCATAGCCGGCCCACATCGCCAGCAACCAGACCGGCACCAGCCACACCGATGCGGACAACCCTGGCGTCATCGCCAGAATCACCAGAATCATGGCCATGAACGCGAGGCAGATCCAGTTGCTGACCGGGAACCAGAACGACTTGAACACCAGCGTCTCTCCCGCCTGCACCATTGCCCTGCGCGACTTCAGATGCGTGAGGCTGATCAGCGACCAGTTCAGCACCAGCGCGGCCACCACCAGCGCCATCAACACGCCGAGCGCTTCGGACGGGATCAGGTAGTTGATGATCACGCAGGCAAACGTAGCGAGTGCCGACAAGCCGATCGCCAGATACGGCACGCCGCGGCGATCCACCTTCATCAGCGCGCGCGGCGCATTGCCCTGCTCCGCGAGGCCGTACAGCATGCGGCTATTCGCGTACACGCCGCTGTTGTAGACCGACAGCGCCGCCGTCAACACCACGACGTTGAGGATATTCGCCGTGAGGGTCGAACCGATCTGCGAAAAGATCATAACGAACGGGCTACCGCCTGCGGCCACCTGATTCCACGGATACAGCGACAGCAGCACCACGAGCGAGCAGATATAGAAAATCAGAATCCGGTAAATCACCTGATTCACCGCTTTCGGAATGCTCTTGCGCGGCTCGTCCGCTTCAGCCGCCGTGATGCCGATCAGCTCAAGACCGCCGAACGAAAACATGATCACGGCCAGCATCATGAAGAGGCCATGGAAGCCATGCGGGAAAAAGCCGCCATTGGCCCAGAGATTGGTAACCGACGCCTGCGGACCGCCATGGCCGCTCATCAGCAGATAGCCGCCGAACAGGATCATGCCGATCACCGCTACCACCTTGATGATCGCAAACCAGAATTCGGTTTCGCCGTAGGCCCTAACATTAGCCAGATTGATCGCGTTGATGCCCACAAAGCAGACCAGCGCCGATACCCACGTGGGCACACCCGGCCACCAGAAATGCACGTACGTTCCCACTGCCGTCAACTCAGCCATGCTAACCAGCACGTAGAGCACCCAGTAATTCCAGCCCGACAGAAAGCCCGGGAAATCGCCCCAGTACTTGTATGCGAAGTGGCTGAACGAGCCGGCCACAGGCTCTTGCGCAACCATCTCGCCGAGTTGCCGCATGATCATGAAGGCGATGATGCCGCCAATCGCGTAGCCGAGAATCATCGACGGCCCGGCCGCCTGCAACACGCTAGCCGACCCGAGGAACAAGCCTGTGCCGATCGCGCCGCCCAGCGCGATCAACTGGATGTGACGGTTCTTCAGCCCGCGCTTCAGGCCTTCTTGCTGCTGTGGACTATTAAAAATTGCGCCTTGGTGTAGGGATCTCGATCACCCAGACAAACCTCTGGTTTGAGCCTGGCAAAAACCATAGATTTTAGCGTGTCCGATTTGACCCACGTACCGGGAGGAACCCGCGGCTGCGGAATTCGCTAGCGCAGATTCGTATTCGCCAGCTCCACCACCTCGTCGCCGCGGCCGTTCAATACCGCCCGCAACATGTACAGGCTGAAGCCTTTGGCCTGGGCCCAATGGATCTTCGGCGGCAGCGCCAGTTCATGCTTTGCGGTGACCACATCGATCAACGCCGGCCCGGGATGCACGAAGGCGTCGCGCAACGCATCGTCAATCCCTTCGGAATCCTCTACACGTACGCTGTAGATTCCAGCAGCCTGTGCGATGGCTGCAAAATCAGTGGCGCTGAGGTCAGTGCCGGTATCGAGGTAGCCGCCCGCCTTCATCTCCATCGCCACGAAACCGAGCGAGCTGTTGTTGTACACGACTACCTTGATCGGCAGGTCGAGCTGGCGCGCAGTCAGCAGATCGCCGAGCAGCATCGACAGGCCGCCGTCGCCCGATAGCGAGATCACCTGGCGCTTCGGCTGCGCCGCTTTTGCACCCAACGCCTGCGGCATGGCGTTCGCCATCGAACCGTGATTGAACGAGCCGTGCAAGGTGCGCTTGCCGTTCATCGTCAGATAGCGCGCGGCCCATAGCGTGGGTGTGCCGACGTCGACGGTGAACACCGCATCCTCGTCGGCCACTTCATCGACAATGCTCGTCAGGTATTGCGGATGAATCGGCTTGCCCGGATCCGATGGACGCGCGAGATCGTCGAGCGTGAGGCGCGCAGCGTAGTAATGGGTGCGGGCGCGCTCGATAAAGTCGCGGTCGGTCTTGCGTGTGAGCTTCGGCGACAGCGCCTGCAAGGTCGGTTTGATGTCGCCGACCAATCCCAGCTTCAAGGGCGCGCGCTTGCCAAGGGCGCTGCCGCGGCGATCGATCTGCACGATATTGCCGTGCGACGGATAAAAGTTGCGATACGGGAAATCGGTGCCGAGCATCACCAGCGTGTCGGACGACATCATCGCGTAGTAGCCTGAACTGAAGCCGATCAGTCCCGTCATGCCGACGTCGTACGGATTGTCCCACTCCACGTACTGTTTGCCGCGCAACGCGTGCACGGTCGGCGCGCCGAGCGCGTCCGCGAGCGCGACTACTTCGTCGTGTGCGCCCGCGCAACCGCTGCCGCACAGCAGCGTGACGCCTTCGGACTCGTTCAAAAGATCGGCGAGTCTGTCGATATCTGCAGCGGACGGCAGCAGCGTGGCCGGCTCCAACGTGCCCGCCCATGTGGGCACTTCATCGGGCGCCTCGCCGAGCGCGACGTCGCCGGGCAACACGATCACGGCGACGCCCTGCTGCTCGATCGCCGTGTGCATCGCGGTGGCCAGTACGCGCGGGAACTGCGACGGATTGGTCACCAGTTCGACGTAGTGACTGCATTCCTTGAACAGCTCCTGCGGATGTGTTTCCTGAAAGTAGCCGAGGCCGATTTCCGATGACGGAATATGCGCCGCGATGGCGAGTACCGGCTGATGATTGCGATGACAGTCGTAGAGACCGTTGATCAGGTGCAGATTGCCGGGGCCGCAGCTGCCCGCGCAGACGGCAAGTTTGCCGGTGGCGGCGGCATCGGCGCCTGCTGCGAATGCGGCCACTTCCTCGTGCCGGGTATGCATCCAGCGGATCGAACCGAGGCGGTAGAGGCTGTTGGACAGGCCGTTCAGGCTGTCGCCGGTCACGCCCCAGATACGTTCGACCCCGGCTGCCTGAAGCGTCTTTGCGAGGTAGTCTGCGATGGTCTGTTTGCTCATGCTCTGCTCCGCAAGGATGAAGAGATGTTCAAAGACGATGCCGCGCGTGGGCGCGGCGATTCGCGCAATGCAGGTCTATTGTCGTACAGCATCGCCAACGTGGCCACCATCACCAGCGAAGCACGCACTCCGCAGAACGGACCAATCGTCAGCACCCGTCCAAACCTGAGCCACTCCGTAGCAGGAATGGCGAGGTCTGGGCGGTCTGCAGCAAACCCGTTTCACGCGCGTGAACGAGGACGGCAAGCCGAGCGGTAGACGCGTCGCCGGGTAGAATGCACGCGAAGTGATGGATCGCGGACTGCGATCCGCACCTGCATTTCGCCCTGCCGTTCTCTCGCTCCCCATGAATCTCGAAAGCGTTCTCTTCACCCAGGGTTTCGGTTCACGACGTCAATGCCGCGCGCTGATCGCTGATGGCCGCGTGACGATCGACGGCACCGTCCAGGCCGATCCGGATGCCGATGTCGCGACCAAGGCGCTCAACTTCACCGTCGACGGCGCCACGTGGACCTACCACGAGCACGCGTACCTGCTGCTCAACAAACCTGCTGGCTACGAATGCTCGCGCGAGCCGCAGCATCATCTGAGCGTCTTCAGCCTGTTGCCACCGCAGTTCGCGGCGCGCGGCGTGCAATGCGTCGGACGGCTCGATCAGGATACAACCGGGCTCCTGCTGCTCTCCGATGACGGCAAGTTCGTCCATGCATTCACGTCGCCCAAGCGCAAGGTACCGAAGGTCTATGTTGCGACCACCCGCCATCCCCTCGACGACGCGCAACTCAGTGCTTTGCGCGAGGGTGTGCTACTACATGGCGAGCCGAAACCGATTGCCGCAGTCGCAGCGCATGCGCGCGGCGAGCACGCGCTCGAACTCACCGTGCTCGAAGGCAAATACCACCAGGTCAAGCGGATGGTCGCGGCGGCGGGCAACCGTGTGGAGGCGCTGCATCGCGAGCGGATCGGCGGGTTGAGCTTGCCCGCGACATTGGCCGAAGGCGCATGGCAGTGGCTCGATGAAGCCGACCTCGGATCTTTACGGAGCGGGTAAACCGGCATTAAAACCACCCAGCCCCGCCGCGTCGAGAATGCTGTGTGCACCGCCCCACATAGGCGACCGTTGCCGCCCCATTTGCGCTGCGCCGCAGCATGCCCTTCCTGACAAGTCGCTCTATACTCGATTAAAGAAAGACTACAAAGGTTTCAGGGAGGGGCGCCATGGTCATCAACAATTCGTTCGAGATCCCGGCCGCGATGATTGCGTTTATTTGCCTTGCGGTGGTCATGGTCGGCGCGCTGCTGATCGTGATGCACATGCGGCACAAGTATCATCCGAGCCTGATTGGCGCACTGATCGGCGCGGTCCTCTGCTTCCTGCTGCTAGAAGCCCTGCCCGCGCTCACCTGAGATCGGCTCAGATTGGCCTGGATGGACTGAGGCGTTGCGCTGCCCGGTACGGCTTCGTCCGCCGCCCGGTAGCCTCACGCTGAGGTTCGCTCGGGTTCGCGCTCACTGGGCGCTCAGTGGGCGTTTAGCCGCTCGTCTCAGCGTCACCCTGCGCGCCGCGCAGAAAGTCCGCCACCGTCGGATAGCGTAGACGCACCCGTAACTCGCGCTTCATCCGCTCGTTCACGAGACGCCGCGATTCGCGCATGAACGACATCATCATGGGTTCCATTTGCGCCTCGGCTTGCGCCCGCGTGATACGCGGCGGACGTTCGAGGCCATATGCGTCGGCGACCACGTCGAAGTACTCGCCCATTTTCAGCAGCGTATCGTCCGACGCGTGGACCACGCGCCCTCGCCTTCCGAGCCTCATCATGCGCACCAGAATCGCGGCGAGGTCATCGGCGTGGATATGGCTGGTGTAGACGTCGTCGGCATCGACCAGCGCCGGGGTGCGCTTTTCGAGCCGCGCGAGCGGCAAGCGGTTGCCGGCATAGATGCCGGGAATGCGCGCAATGCTCGCCTGCACGGCGCCGCGCGCGGTGGCGCGCCGCAGTTGTCGCTCGGCCGAGACGCGTCGCAGCGCGCGCGGGTTGGCCGGGCGGATTGCACGCGTCTCGTCGATGAGCGCCCCCCCGCAGTCGCCATATACCCCCGTTGTGCTCGCGTAAACCATCCGCACAGGGGGCCGCAAACCGGCAGGTCGCCCTACCCCGTCGGGTACAATATCGGCTGTTTCCCGTTCCATCCATGCAGCGCGAAGGCGGCGCAGCCGCGCTACCGGCGCAACCGCACTGCGTGCGGGCCGGATGCGGCGTGCGCTCAGGGCCGCGAGCAACGCGCGTGTACGACGGTCGTCGTCGCCGGTCTTTTGCGGCGGAGCCAGATGCAGCACGCGCGGCGCGAGGCCCGCAAGCCGCTTCAGGCTGCCGCGCGCATCGAGGTCGCCGACCAGCGGCGTCGCGCCCGCCGCGCGCAATTCGGCGCAACGGGCCGGCTGGCTCGTCAGCGCAAAGAGGTGCGCGCGCGGCCGCAGGAGTCCGGCGCAACGCATGCCGACATCGCCGCAGCCCACAATGAGCACGCGCGGCCGGCGCAAGTTTCGTGTGGCTTTCATGGTGGACGCATTGTAGCCGTCAAGGACGGCTCGCACCGATTACCGACTCTTCGAACTCGAACACGCTATGGCATTCAATGTAACCCTCCGGCAAAGCGGCCGGCAGTTTCAAGTAGAACCCGATGAACCGGTCCTGACCGCCGCGCTGCGCCAAGGCATCGGTTTGCCGTACGGCTGCAAGAACGGCGCCTGCGGATCGTGCAAGGGCACTGTGCTGAGCGGCGAAGTCGAGCAGCGCCAGCATTCGTCGTCGGCGCTGTCGAACGACGAAAAAACCCGCGGCATGGCGCTCTTCTGCTGTGCAACGCCGTGTACCGATCTCGAGATCGACATCCGTGAAGTGGCCGGCGTGGGCGACGTGCAGGTCAAGAAGCTGCCGTGCCGCGTGAACGCCATCGAACGCAAGGCCGACGATGTCATCGTGCTGAAGCTGCAGTTGCCCGCCAACGAACGCCTGCAATACCTCGCCGGCCAGTACCTCGAATTCATCCTGAAGGACGGCAAGCGCCGCAGCTATTCGATGGCGAATGCGCCGCACGTCGAGGGCCCGATCGAGCTGCATATCCGCCACATGCCCGGCGGCACGTTCACCGATCACGTCTTCAACACGATGAAGGAGCGCGACATCCTGCGCTTCGAAGCGCCGCTCGGCACGTTCTTCCTGCGCGAAGATTCCGGCAAGCCGATCGTGCTGCTCGCCTCCGGCACCGGCTTCGCGCCGCTGAAGGCCATCGTCGAACATGCGGTGTTCAAGAACCTCGAGCGGCCAATGACGCTGTACTGGGGCGCACGCCGCAAGAAAGACCTGTACCTGCTGGAGCTCGCCGAGCAATGGGCGCGCGAGATTCCGAACTTCAAGTTCGTGCCGGTGCTGTCCGAGCCGGACCCGGGCGACGCATGGACTGGCCGCACCGGCTTTGTTCATCGTAGCGTCATCGAGGACCTGCCAGACTTGTCGGGTTATCAGGTGTACGCCTGTGGCGCGCCGGTGATGGTCGAGTCGGCGCAGCGCGATTTCACGCAGCACCATGGTCTGCCGGAAGACGAGTTTTATGCGGATTCCTTCACGAGCGCAGCCGACCTCGCGAACCCCGTGTAACCCGTGCATGCGGCGCTGTAAGCTCTGAAAGTCTGTGCGGCGGACCAAAAAAGTCCGCCGCAGATGAAATTCGTGGTTTACACCGGCGCTCGCGTTGTCGTATTCTTTCGCGCATGAACCGCATCCAGTCCGAACTCCGACGTCGCCGCTCGCTGCTCCCCTAGGGAGGCCGCCGGCTTTGTCACGGATTCGCGCCGCTGAGGCGCATGTTGTTCGAATCACGAAAGCCACGGCATGCCGTGGCTTTTTTGTTTTTTCCGTCCCTTTT